>JAEIGA010003949.1_pt1 | contig 23027 bp, 20 predicted proteins | sample 9270691 | NCBI WGS metagenome assembly JAEIGA01 (sample SAMN17057246, study PRJNA624740) | gut metagenome | biome: biome; isolation source: fecal sample | host: Bos grunniens | place: China: Xizang | collected 2019 | reverse complement strand
GGTTGAGGTGAAGGACGCGAAGTGGGTGGTAGCCGGTGGCGCGAAGGCGGGGAAGGTGATGTACCTGCGCGGTACGCAGGAGGTCGACGAGTCGAAGCTCGGCGAGAACCCGTCGGGACTGAAGCTGACCTACAAGAAGGCCGACGGCTCGTTCAAGGGCTCGTTCAAGGTCTACGCCGACGTGAAGGGCAAGCTGAAGGCGACGACGGTCAGCGTGAGCGGCATCGTCCTGAACGGCGTCGGCTACGGCACGGCGACGGTCAAGGGCAAGGGCAGCGTAGTGGTTACGATAGAGTAGCCACCGCGGCAGATTTATCTAGGGGGGGGGAGTGGTGGTGGGGCAAGGATTCGAACCTTGGAAGGCGTTAGCCAGCAGATTTACAGTCTGCCCTCGTTGACCACTTGAGTATCCCACCATGGTGACAAGTGGCGCGTAGTATACCATAATCGCTCTGAAACCGTCAAGCGCACCACCCACTCGGCGGCTTGAATATGGTATAATATCCGCAACGTCCGCGATGGACGGCTCGGAACGAACGGGAGGACAACCAAATGAAGGTTTCAAGAAGGCACTTTTTGGCGGCTGCTGGCGCATACGGCGCCTGCAGCGCATTCGGACCGTCGCTCTGGGCGGCGATGAAGTACGACCGCGACGCGGTGCTGAAGCGGTTCCGGCTGCGCGCGGCCGATACCGACGCCCGCGTCAAGGCGGGGATTGAGGCGAACCGAAAGGGGCCGATGCTCTTCACCTTCAAGGACGCCGCAGGCAAGATCCTCGAGAACGTCCACGTCAAGGTGACGCAGAAGACGCACGACTTCAAGTACGGCGCCGACATCTTCATGCTGGACGAGATCGGCGACAGCAAGGAGAAGAACGAGGCGTACAAGGAGCATTTTGCCGCGGCCTTCAACTTGGCGACGGTGCCGTTCTACTGGAAGGACCTGGAGCCCGAGGAGGGCAAGACGCGCTACGCGAAGAACTCGCCGAAGATCTACCGCCGCCCGCCGCCGGACCTCTGCATCGAATGGTGTGAGGCCCACGGCATCGAGCCGAAGGCGCATTGCCTCAACTACTCCAGCCAGTCGCCGGACTGGGTGCGGGGCGACATCCAGAAGGAGAAGTATCTCTTGGAGAAGCGCTTCCGCGAGCTCGCCGAGCGCTATGCAAAGCGCGTTCCGATGTGGGAGGTCACAAACGAGACATTCTGGGGATCCAACGACAGTGGCAGCAACTTCTACCGCGAGCCGGATTTCGTCGAATGGAGCTTCAAGCTCGCCGAGCGGTATTTCCCTGCCAACCACCTTGTCATCAACGAGTGGAGCCAGCTCTGGGGCGACACCTGGAACCACCGTTCGCGCGGCCGCTACTACATGCAGATCGAGCGTGCGATGCTCAAGGGCGCGCGCATCGACGGCGTCGGTATGCAGTTCCACATGTTCCACAAGGCCGAGGACGCGACTGCCGCGACGCGCCAGTTCTACGACCCGCAGTGCCTCTTCGACGTGATGGACACGTACGCCGCGCTCGGCAGGCCAATCCAGATCACCGAGATCACCATCCCTGCCTACTCGAACGACCCCGGCGACGAGGAAGTGCAGGCGGAGATCCTGCGCGAGCTTTACCGCATCTGGTTCTCGCATCCGGCGATGGAGGCGATCATCTACTGGAACCTTCCCGACGGCTATGCGTGGGGCGCAGAGCCGGGCGACATGGCGACGGGCGAGAACCGCTACTACGGCGGGCTCTGCCGCTTCGACATGACGCCAAAGCCGGCCTACGGCGTCGTCAAGGACCTCTTCGGCAAGGAGTGGCGCACCAACTTCGAGCGCGACGTCGGCGGCGAGTTCGCCTTCCGCGGCTTCAAGGGGACGTACGAGCTTGAGGCGACCGCGAACGGCAAGACCGTCCGCCGCGAGTTCCGCCTCAACGCCGCGTTCCCGGGTTCCGCCGACGTGGTCGTGGCCTGAATTGAACTGGACGGCGTGGATACTCGCGAGCGCGGTGTTCCTCGCGCTCTACGACCTCGCGAAGAAGGCGAGCGTGCGGGACAACGCCGTGCTGCCGACGCTGCTCGTCTCGACCTGCTTCGGCTGCGCCGCGTACGTGGCGGTGATGGCGCTTTCGGGACGCTTCGCCTCCGCGGCGGAATTGACGCGCGAGGTGGTGGCGCTTTCGGCCGTCAAGTGCGCGATAGTGGGCACTTCCTGGGTGTTCACGTTCCGCGCCCTGAAGACGCTGCCGATCTCGATCGCGACGCCGATCAGGGCGTCGGCGCCGGCGCTCGTCTTTGTCATCGCGCTGTTCCTCTACGGGGAGCGGCCGTCGCCGCTTCAGGCTGCTGGCATGGCAACGGTGTTCGCCGGCTACTTCGCCTTTTCGTGGGCGGGCAGGCACGAGGGGATCGACTTCTTCCGCGACCGGGCCGTGTGGTGCGCGGTGGCAGGCGCGTTCTTCGCCGCGCTTTCCGCAATCTGGGACAAGTACCTGTTCCAGGTGCGCGGTCTGCCGGTGGATGCGGTGCAGCTGGTCTTTCAGATCGGACTGGTCGTGTTCTACGCCGCCGCGCTGGCGGCTGAGGGGTTTGTCGCAAAGGGAGGATCGTCCTTTGAGTGGCGCTGGTCGATTCCGTTCGTCGGCATCCTCCTTGCCGCGGCGGACTGGCTCTATTTCAACGGGCTTGCCTGCCCGGACGCGCCAGTGTCGGCGGCGTCGCTCCTGCGGCGGTTCTCGGTGGTGATCACCTTCGTCCTTGGCGCAAGGATTTTCCACGAGACCAACCTCGCGCGCAAGGTCGTCGCCTTGGCGGCGATCGTCGCCGGCGTCGCGCTGATCTGCCTGGGATAGCAAAAGGCGGCCCCGTGGTTTGGGGCGCAACGCCGAGGACTGGGGAAATTTGGTATAATACGCCTGCATGAAGATTCTTTTTGTATGCCACGGGAACATCTGCCGCAGTCCAATGGCCGAATTCGTCATGAAGGACATGCTGGCGAAAGCCGGGCGCGACGACGTCGCGGTCGAGTCCGCCGCGCTGCATACGGATGAAATCGGCAGCGACATCCACCGCGGCACAAGGCGCGAACTGGAGCGCCACGGCGTTCCGTTCTCCCCCCGCCGCGCATGGCTGCTGACGACGGAAAAGATCCGCGGGTACGACATGGTGATCGGCATGGACGGCGCGAACATGCACGACCTGCGGCGGATTGCGGATCCCGCTGACGCGCCGAAGCTCCGCCGGCTGCTCGACTTTGCCGGCGTCGACCGCGACGTCGCCGACCCCTGGTACACCGGCGACTTCGAGACCACCTATGCCGATGTCGTCGTCGGCTGTGCGGCTTTGCTGAAAACGATTGGAGAGCCAAAGCTATGAGAATTGTCTTCATGAGCGACATCCACGGCGTGCCCTCGGCGCTCGAGGCGGCGCTGGCGGCTGCGGACGCGCTGGGGTACGACCGCCTGGCGCTGCTGGGCGACCTGCTTTACCACGGTCCGCGCAACGGCGTGCCGGACTTCTACGACCCCGTCAAGGTGGCGCGGATGCTCAACGCCCGCAAGGACAGCATCGTGGCGGTGCGCGGCAACTGCGACGCCGAAGTGGACCAGATGATGTTCGAGTTTCCGATGATGTCCGACTACTCCGTCGTCGACGCCGGCGCCGAACGGTTCTTCCTTACCCACGGCCACCGCTGGAACGAGTACAACCTGCCGCCGCTTGGCATGGGGACGGTACTCGTCCACGGACACACCCACATCCCGGAGCTGAAGGACCTTGGGTGCGGGATCAGGATATTCAACCCCGGCTCGGTGGCGTTGCCGAAGGGCGGGTCATCCCGCTCGTTCGGCTACTTCGACGGCTCCGAGCTGCGGCACTACACGATCTGAAGGAGCCGCTCGAAGTCGGCCTCGACCTGGTCGTTCGTCTCGAACCTGACTGCCTGCCATCCGGCCGCCCTTGCGGCGGCTACGTTCCGCTCGAGGTCGTCGACGAAGAGCAGCGAGGCGGCGGGAAGGGCGATGCGCCCGCGCAGAAGGTCGTAGATCTCGCGCTGAGGCTTGACGATGCCCTCGTCGCCGGAGATGACCATCGCGTCCGCCTGGGCGATGAAGTCGGCGAAGGCGGACCTGAAGTGCTCGCGGGCGAATCTCGGTGCCATGTTGGTGAGGATGCCGATCTTGTATCCGCGCGACTTGAGCGCCTTCATCCAGGCGAGCGTGCGCTCGTTGCGGTAGCACCAGCTGCGGTCGTCCGCCTCCATGAACGCTGCGTTCGTGCCGGCGTCGACGACGATGCCCGCGTCGCGCCAGATGAGCTCGTACATCTCCGCGAGCGTGATGCGCCCGGCGTCGTAGTCGAGCCGGTGCGCGTCGAAGCCGCGCTTGAACACGCCCCAGTCGATTCCCTTCGCCTCGGCGAGCTCGATCACCCGCATAGGCATGGTGGACGTGGTCATCACGCCGCCGAAGTCAAAAACTACCGCCTCTATCTTCATAAAGCGTAGTATACCAAAAATGCGGTGTCCTCGCCGGCGGTTCGGCGCAGTCGCGGGTTGACGAGCTGCGACGGATTTTGGTATACTACGCACAAGTTTGCACCTGTTGGGGATATAGCTCAGTTGGTAGAGCGTCTCAATGGCATTGAGAAGGTCAGGGGTTCGACTCCCCTTATCTCCACCAACAGGAAGACGCTTTGACATGAAAAACGCACTGTTCTCGGTAGGGCTCTTCTGATGGGCGCGCGGGCGAGCTGGTCGGGCCAGCTGGCGTTCGTGTTGGCGGCGGCGGCATCGGCAATCGGGCTGGGGAACCTCTGGCGGTTCCCCTATCTTGCCGCCAGGTACGGCGGCGGCACGTTCATCGTCGTCTACCTCGCGCTCGTCGTGACGCTCGGCTTCACGCTGATGCTCACCGAGATCGCGATCGGCCGCAAGACCCAGCAGTCGCAGCTGACCGCCTACTCGCGCCTGCACGGCGCGTGGGGGTTCGTGGGGCTGCTGGGAACGATCGTCCCCGTGCTCATCACGCCCTACTACTGCGTGATCGGCGGCTGGGTGCTCTACTACCTCAAGGCGTACGCGGTGATGGCGTTCACCGGCGCGTCGCCGATGGGCGAGGCGGCGGCGCAGTCCGGCGCGTTCTTCTCGGGCTTCATCTCCGCTCCGTTCGCGCCGTTCGGCTACGGGATGCTTTTCGTCGCCGCGTGTTCGGGGGTGATCGTGCTCGGGGTCAAGAACGGCATCGAGAAGTCCAACCTGGTGATGATGCCGGTCCTCTTCGTGATGGCGATCGCGATCTCGGCCTACGTCGTCTGCCTGCCCGGCTCCGGCGAGGGGCTGAAGTACTACCTGGTGCCGAACCTGGACTGCCTCCGCTCCGCCGACGGCTCGTTCTCGCTCGCGCTTCTCGGCAAGACCGTCCTCGGCGCGATGGGCCAGATGTTCTACTCGCTCTCGCTCGCGATGGGCATCATGATCACCTACGGCTCCTACATGAAGAAGTCCGACTCGATCGAGCGCTGCGTCCGCCGCATCGAGGTGTTCGACACGCTGATCGCGGTCGTCGCCGGCCTCATGATCATCCCGGTCGTCTACATGTTCGCGGTGAAGAGCGGGATCCCGGTGAAGGAGGCGATGAACGCCGGCCCCGGGCTCATGTTCATCACCCTGCCCCAGGTGTTCGCGACGCTCGGCGCGGTCGGCACGTGGGTGGGGCTTGCGTTCTTCCTCCTGGTCACGTTCGCCGCGGCGACGAGCGCGATCTCGCTCATGGAGGCGTGCGTCGCGTCGGTGTGCGACGTCCTGAAGCTCGAGCGCAAGTCGGCGACGTTCTTCACCGCCGCGCTCATCGCGTTCCTCGCCACCTTCTCCGCGCTCGGCTACGGCCCGTGGAAGGCCGTGACCGTCTTCGGGATGCAGTTCCTGGACTTCTTCGACTTCATCACCAACTCCGCGCTGATGCCGGTCGTCGCCATCGCGACCTGCGTGTTTGTGGGCTGGGTCCTCACGCCGAAGGCGGTGGTGGACGAGGTGGAGGAGGGCGGCCGCGCGTTCCGCGCGAAGCGGCTCTACGTCGCGATGGTCAAGTACGTCGCGCCCGCGTTCATGGCCGCGGTCCTCGTCTCCGAGATCTGCCGCGCCTTCAAGATCGGCGGCTGGAGCATTTGAACCGGACTGGAAAGGAGTCATTGACAATGACCGCAAAATCGTTCATCGCAGTGCTGGCGCTGGCCGTCGCGTCCGTGGTGTCCGCCGCCGAGTGGACCAACCTCGACGACGCGAACAAGCGCGGCGAGCGCAAGGTCTCCGCCGCCTACCTGACTGGCAAGGTGGTGCTCGTCTGCCGCTCCCAGGAGCACGCGGAACGGCTCGGCGAGATCTGGGCGAGCTTCCGCCGCAAGAACTTCGTGGCGCTCGGGTCCTTCGCGAAGGCGCCCGCGGGCGCGAAGTATCCGGTCTACGCCGGGGCGGGGCCGGAGGGCTGGAACCCCAAGTCCGCGCTCTGCGTGGTCGACGCGAAAGGGGATGTCATCTACACCGGCGGCGACATCGCCCAGGCGACGGAGGCGGTGGTGGAGTCGATCACCGCGTTCGTCGCGGCGCCTGACTACAGCACATGGCGGAAGTATCTCGACTTCGAGGTGCGCGAGCTTCCCGGCCGCGCGATCAACGATCTCGCCGAGGTCAAGAAGGACAAGCGCGTCTCGGCTTCCGCCGGCTACAAGGCCGCGTCCAAGGAGCTCGCCGCGCGCGAGAAGGAGCTCAAGGCGAACCCGGCCTACGTGCGCCTCGCCAAGCTGGAGCAGCTCGCCGCGCAGGTGCGGGAGTACAACCCCGCGAACAAGCGCGCGCGCGTCAAGTTCACCAAGGCGAAGATCGAAGCCGAGGCAAAGAAGTACGCCGATTTGAAGGAGTCCGAGGACCCGGTCGTCGCGCGCGAGGCGAAGAACTGCCTTGCCGACCTCGCCTGGGCCGCCGCGGAGCTGTAACAAGGAAGGAGCCGCCATGAAGGAAGAGTTCGCCAACATCACCGAGATCCTCGAGCGCAACGCGCGCGAGTGGCCTGACGACGTCGCGCTCGTCGAGATCGACACGCCGGACGAAGGGCGGCACAAGACCTGGAAGGAGGCGGAGCTCGTGGAGTCCGTCCCCGACAGGTCGTTCCGCGTCGAGATGACCTGGCGCGAGTTCGACGACAAGGCCAACCGCTTCGCGAACTTCCTGCTGTCGCGCGGCTATACGCGCGGCGACAAGGTCGCGATCCTGCTGATGAACTGCCTTGAGTGGCTGCCGATCTACTTCGGCGTCCTCAAGGCCGGCTGCATGGCCGTGCCGCTCAACTTCCGCTACACCGCCGACGAGATCAAGTACTGCCTCGGCCTCTCCGACGCGCAGGCGCTCGTCTTCGGCCCCGAGTTCACCGGGCGCGTCGAGCAGATCGCCGACCGCATCCCGCTGGTTCGGACGCGCCTCTACGTTGGCGAGGACTGCCCCACTTTCGCCGAAAGCTACCCGAACCTCGTGAAGTACGCCTCGACGGAATCGCCGGCCGTCAGGATGACCCCGGAGGACGAAGCCGCGATCTACTTCTCGTCCGGCACCACCGGCTTCCCCAAGGCGATCGTCCTCCAGCACCGCTGCCTGCTGCACAGCTGCCGCTGCGAGCAGAAGCACCACGGCCAGACGAAGGACGACGTCTTCCTCTGCATCCCGCCGCTCTACCACACCGGCGCGAAGATGCACTGGTTCGGGTCGTTCCTCGTCGGCGGGCGCTCGGTGCTTCTCAAGGGCGTCAGGCCCGAGTGGATCATCCGCGCGGTGAGCGAGGAGAAGTGCACCATCGTCTGGCTGCTCGTCCCCTGGGCGCAGGACATCCTGGACGCGATCGACCGCGGCGACGTGAAGCTCGACGAGTACCGGCTTTCGCAGTGGCGGCTCATGCACATCGGCGCCCAGCCGGTGCCGCCGGCGCTCATCAAGCGCTGGAAGAAGGTCTTCCCGCACCACGACTACGACACCAACTACGGCCTTTCCGAGTCGACCGGTCCCGGCGCGGTGCACCTCGGCGTCGAGAACATCGACCACGTCGGCGCGATCGGCGTCGCCGGCTACGGCTGGCAGACGAAGATCGTCGGCAAGGACGGCATCACCCCGGTCGAGCCGGGCAAGGTGGGCGAGCTCGCGCTCAAGGGCCCCGGCGTGATGAAGGAGTACTACCACAACCCCGAGGCCACGGCCGAGATCATGAAGGAGCCGGGCTGGCTGCTCACCGGCGACATGGCCGAGGAGCGCGACGGCTTCATCTACCTCGTCGACCGCGCCAAGGACGTCATCATCACCGGCGGCGAGAACCTGTACCCGGTGCAGATCGAGGACTTCGTCCGCGCCAACCCGAAGGTGAAGGACGTCGCCGTGATCGGCCTCCCCGACGCGCGCCTCGGCGAGATCGCCGCGGCCATCGTCTCAGTCAAGGAGGGGATGTCGCTCACCGAGGCCGAGTTCAATGAGTTCTGCCTCGGGCTGCCGCGCTACAAGCGCCCGCGCAAGGTGATCTTCGCCGACGTGCCGCGCAACCCGACCGGCAAGATCGAGAAGCCCAAGCTGCGCAAGATGTACGGCGCCGACGCGCTCGTCGCGCAGCAGAACGGCATTGTCGCGTAGGCTTTTGTCCGAAGGGCGGAATGGCGGCGAAGTCGAGCATGCGCACCGGCGCCGCGGCGCTGGTGGAGAGCCTGGAGAAGGCCGGGGCCGAGGTGGTCTTCGGCTACCCGGGCGGGAACGTGGTGGACGTCTTCGACCGCCTCCGCGGCTCCCGCCTGCGCTTCGTGCTCGGCCGCCACGAGCAGGGCTGCGTCCACATGGCCGACGGCTACGCCCGCGCGAGCGGACGGCCGGCGGTCGTGGTGGTCACCAGCGGCCCCGGGCTCACCAACACCATCACCGGCCTCGGCGCGGCGAACATGGACGGCGTGCCGATGGTGCTCGTCTGCGGACAGGTCCCGCTCGACCAGATCGGCACCGACGCCTTCCAGGAGGCGGACACGACCGGCCTCACCCGCGCCGTCTCCAAGCACAACTTCCTCGTCCACTCCGCGGACGAGATTCCCGAGACGGTGGCGCAGGCGTTCTACATCGCTACCCACGGCAAGCCCGGCCCCGTCGTCATCGACGTCCCGCGCGACTGCCAGCTGGCCCTCACCGCGGCGGCGTATCCGCCGCGCGTGTTCCTGAGGGCGTACCACCCCGAGGTCTCCGCGACGCCCTCGCAGGTCGCCCGCCTCGCCAAGCTCGTGAACGGCGCGAAGCGCCCGGTGATCCTCGCCGGCGGCGGCGTCGTCGCCTCCGGCGCGTCGGGCGACATCGCCGCGCTTGCGCACAAGGTCGGCATCCCCGTCGCGACGACGCTGATGGGCATCGGCTCGTTCGACGAGACCGACCCGCTCGCGCTCGGCCTCGCCGGGCTCCACGGCGAGTTCGCCGCGAACGCCGCGATCGCCGAGGCGGACCTCCTGCTCGCGCTCGGCGTCCGCTTCAACGACCGCGTCACCGGCAGGAGCGCGGCGAAGTTCGCCCGCCGCGCGAAGATCGTCCACGTGGACTGCGACCCCGCGTCGATCAACAAGAACATCACCGTCGACCTCGGCATCATCGCCGACGTGAAGGAGCTGCTGATGACGGTGGACTCGCGGATAATGCCCGCTTCGCACGACGACTGGCTTGCGAAGATCGCCGCGCACCGCCGTCCGCGCACCGAGGGGCTCAAGCCGCTCCACCGCGGCGTCATCATGCCGCAGGCTGTGGTCGAGTCGGTCTACGCCGCCACCAAGGGCCGCGCCGTCGTCGTCACCGATGTCGGCCAGCACCAGCTCTGGGCGGCGAAGCGCTTCCGCCACACCCGTCCGCGCCACTTCATCAGCTCGGGCGGCATGGGCGCGATGGGCTTCGGCATCCCCGCGGCGATCGGCGCGGCAATCGCGCGGCCGGACCGCAAGGTCGTCGCGTTTCTCGGCGACGGCGGCGCGCAGATGACGGCCGAGGAGCTGGTAGTCGCCGCGGAGCTCGGGCTGCCGGTCACCTTCGTCGTGTTTTCCAACGGCTCGCTGGGCCTGGTGCGCCAGATGCAGCGCCACCTCTGCGGCGGACGCTACTTCGCGACCGATCTTCATTCTCCCGACTTCGTGAAGCTCGCGGCCGCCTACGGCATCCGCGGCGTCCGCGTGACGGACGGGAGCAGGCTCGACGCGGCGGTGGCGAAGGCTCTCAAGTCGAAGGCGCCGACGCTCGTCGAGGTGGTGGTGGACAAGGAGGCAGAGGCATGAAAGGGGAGATCCACCGCATCAACTGCTACGTCGAGAACAAGCCGGGCGTCCTCGCGCGCATCGTCGGGCTCATCTCCGGCCGCGGCTACAACATCCAGACCCTCAACGTCGGCCCCACCGAAGACGGCACCGTCTCGCGCATGAAGATTGACGTCCTCGGCACCGCCCGCGTCGTGGAGCAGATCATCCTCCAGCTCCGCAACCAGGTCAACGTGATCGAGGTCTCCTCCCGCCGCCGCTGAACGCAGCACTTCGCATATGAACACGGCAAATCCGCGCCTGACCTCCCTGTGCTACATCGAACGGGACGGCTGTTGGCTTGTCATGCACCGGACGAAGCGGGAAGGGGACGAGAACCGCGACAAGTGGATCGGCGTCGGCGGGAAGTTCGAGTACGGCGAGACGCCCGAGGAGTGCGCGATGCGCGAGGTGAAGGAGGAGACCGGCCTCACGATGCTGAATCCTCGCTTCCGCGGGCTTGTCACCTTCGTCTCGGACGAATGGGGCGTCGAGTACATGCACCTTTTCACCTGCACGGAGTTCACCGGCGAGCTGATCGAGTGCGACGAAGGCGAGCTCGTCTGGCTGCCCAAGGCCGAGCTGCTCGCCAAGAACATCTGGGCCGGCGACAAGCTGTTCCTCCGCGCGCTCGAGGAGAGATCCGACTTCTTCACCCTCAAGCTCCGCTACGAAGGCGAGAAGCTCGTCGACCACCGCTTCGGCTGACCATCCGTCCCAAACCATCTTACGCAGCTGCGCACAAAACAGGATATGCTCGCTTGACATATTACGCCAAAGGTAATATACTACGCGCATGATTTTGTCATTCAAGTGCAAAGACACGCAGGAGTTGTATGAGACTGGCGCAAACCGAAAGTTCGCGTCGGTGGCTCGCGTGGCGCTGCGCAAGCTTGACATGCTGGCAGCAGCGACGATGGTGGCGACGCTTCGGGTGCCGCCGGGCAACAGGCTTGAGCAGCTACAGGGTGACAGAGTCGGTCAGTGGAGCATTCGCATCAACGACCAATGGCGCGTGTGCTTTCGCTGGAACGGCACGAACGCCGAAGATGTGGAAATCGTAGACTATCATTGAGGAGGTGACTATGCGCAACAGAAACCTGATTCATCCGGGCGAGATTCTCCAGGAGGAGTTTCTTGCGCCGCTGGGCATCAGCCAGACGCGTCTGGCCATGGACCTGCACGTCCCCGCGCCGCGCATCAACGCAATCGTGCGCGGCAAGCGCGCCATAACCGCGGACACCGCGCTGCGTCTCGGCCAGTACTTCAAGATGGAGCCTCAGTTCTGGCTGAACCTTCAGTCCAACTACGACCTTGGTGTCGCCTCCGGCGGCGTCTGGTCGAAGATCAAGAGGCTGATACCGGTCTTTGCGCCAGAGCACGCCGCCGCAGTCCTATGAGAAACCAGCGGCAGGTCCGGGCGGTCGAACCAGCGGCCACAAATCGCTGATAAGCATAGATATATGGATATGTCAACCATAGTCAAGATAGTCGCGTTGGACTTGGCCGCGTTCTTGGCGTTTTCCGCTTCGTGTGGGCAGGCGCCGTGCGACCGCCCGCTCATGTCGATGCGCCTGAGGGCGGACGACACGGGCACGAAGGAGACGTGGAAGGCCAATTTCAAGGCAATCATGGAGAACCTCGGCTGCTGCGACGAGATGTGGTTCTCGACTGGCGCGTTCAACGCCGAGACCGGCGGGAAATGGACGCGGGAGACGCTGGGCAAGGCCGTCGCGGATGACGATGGGGTCTGCGCGCGGTGGCGCGGAACGAGATGCGCCGCGCCCCGGCAAGGCTCGAGCTTGAACGGACCGACGGCGAGGCATATGTGACCATCCCGTCAATCGGCGCCTGGAACGGCGGATACATAAAAGGACAGTAATGGAACTAGTACCCGGACAGCAGATTGGAACATACCGAATCATCCGCCTGCTTGGACAAGGCGGAATGGGTGCCGTCTATGAGGTAGAGCATACGCAGCTCGGCGTTCACTATGCGTTGAAGACCTTCACGCTTGAGGACGGACATGTCGATGTCCTTAAGAACAAGTTCCTGACCGAAGGGAAGGTCCTCGCGCGCCTTCACGACCCGCACCTTGTGCGCGTCTTCGACTTGAACTTCGACGAAGCGACCGGGACGCCGTATTTCGTGATGGACCTTGTCGTGTCAGAGGATGGAACGCCGCGTACTCTTTCGGATGTCAAGACTGCGGAGCTTGACGAAGACTGCGTTCGCCAGTGGTTCACGGAACTTGCCTCCGCAATTGACTACATCCACAAGCAGGGCATTGTCCACCGCGACATCAAGCTGGGGAATGTCCTCCTTTCTTCGGATGGGCACGTCGTTCTTTCCGACTTCGGCATTTCGCGTCTTTTCTCGGAACGCCTTCGTTCCGATGTCAAGGCCATCAACACGATGGTGTCGGAGGCTGTAACGACTGCTCGCCTCGTGATGGGGACGCAGGGCTACATGGCGCCGGAAATCGTCCGCGGCGAAGAGGCGACGCCCGCGGCGGACTCGTACTCGCTGGGCGTCATGTTCGTCTATCTGCTGACTGGAATCTGGTATGAGCCCGGTTCCAAGGTGTTCAGGTTGCTGGAGACGCTTGAATATCGTTGGATAGACGTTCTGCCGCGGCTCCTGGCCGAGACCCCGGCGGAGCGTCCAACAAACCTCTCGGAACTCGTAGAGACGCTTAAGAGCGCCCCTGCCGCCGAGCTGGAGAAGGCGGTTGCGCCGAAAGCACCGCCGCGCCCGAAGCGCCGCGCTCTCCTCGCGCTTGCGGGGGCGGCGGCTGTCGCCGTCGCTGTTGTCGGCTACTTCGTGTTCTCGCATCGTTCAGAATCAGTCGCGATCGACGATTTTGACGCGGCGTTCAGTGTCGGCGGCATTTACGAGGGAACCCGGCAATGAGTCTCTTCCCTCCGACGTCCATGACCTTGCTGCAGAAGCTGGCCGTCGAGGTGACGGGCGGAAACGAGGCCTCCTGGGTGCGCTTCTTCAATCTCTACACGCCGGCTATCCGCCGGTTTGTGGAGTGGAACGACCATGTACACGATCCGGACGACGTGGTTCAGGAGGTTTACCTCAAGTTGGTTGAGATCATACGCTCTGGGAAGTACAATCCCGACAAGGCGCGGTTTCGGACGTTCCTTGCGCTTCTTATACGCCGTCAGTTGATTATGCTATACCGGCAGGATCAGGCGCGACATGTCGCCGACCACTGCTCAATTGATGATTTGACGGAAGAGCTTGCCGTTCCACCCGAACAACAGTCGCAAGTTGACTTGAACTGGGCAAGGGCCAAGCATGAGGCCGCCATCGAACATGTCCTTACGAAAGTGGCGATGAAACAGCAGTCCAGGGATATTTATCGTGCTTACGTGCTGGAAAACCGCGCGATTGAAGAGGTTTCTGCAAGCTTCGGCGTATCGCCAGACATCATTTACAAGGTCAAGAACCGTGTAAACAAGATGATCGAGGCGGTCGAAATGGAATACTCCGAATAAAAAATCTGATTCTCGCGGGAGATTTGTCTGTGCCGTGCGTATAATGTCAGTGAACGGATCAACAGTCCATCAAGGAGACAAACAATGAAAACAATTATATCAGTCACAAGTTCCTGGCTTTGCGCCACTGGCGTGGCCATCATCGCAAGCTATACGATTGCAATCTGCGGCCAGGGCACCGCTAGCGATCAGGCCAAGGCCAAGCAGGAGGCCGAAAGCATAACCAAGCGCGGCACGATTCAGGAATATAAGCCGGCGACAAGGCATTCGTCCGCCACCAAGAAGACGACAACCGCTGCGGTTGCACGTACGGTAAAGACGCCGGTCTATGTAGACAACCCGATCTGCGCGGCATTCAATACTTCGCTGGCTAGGATGTCTGCCGACCTTGTGGACATGGCGAAAAAGAAAGACGTCAAGCTCGACAATGGTTTCATCTTGACCAACACGAACGGCATGCCGCTAATCAAGTTCCCGGCAGAATACACAAAGGTGGAGATTGGCGGTGTTGCGATTGGCGACGTGTTGTCCCGCGGCGAATTTTCCGCCACCCGGGCAAAGATAGATGGTTCGAACCGGGAGAAGATCAACGGAGTTTCTCTGAGCTGGTATAAGCGCCTTGACGAGCCCGAATTCTACTGCACCGGGGTGACGTACTCGATGCTGCCCTCCACAAGGCAGGTTGATTCCATCAAGATGCACGGTGACCTGTGTGTCGGGACCGAGTCCAAGGCCAGCAGGATGATCAAGGAGATCACCGGCTGGATGAAGGAAGATTTTGGCGCAAAAGACTTGCGCGCCGATTTGCCGGGAGGAATGCTTGCATACAAGAAGTTTACGATCGGCAATGGCATGGATGTCGAAGTCAAGGTGAACTGGAAGAAGCAGAAGGGGAGCGACGGCACCGACGCATACATCGACATCTCCTTTACGGCAAGCGAACTCGTCGATGACAACCAATATGAGCGTCAGGAGCTTGGTGCGGCGGCAGACAAGGCGCGAATCGACGAATACGACATCTCTGGCGTCAACTACTACACTGTACGCACTAAGGTGAAGGAATCCGACGTCAAGAGGAGAGTGGTTTACTGAAATAATTTTCAAAGAGGCAGAAAATGAAGACAAAATTGGCTCTGATGGTTGCAATGGTGGCGGCTTGCGCGGCCGTCCAGCTGGCGGCGATGCCGACAGAGGAAGAGGCGAAGCGGGCGGAGCCAGCTGTACAGAAACTGCTAGCATCCGAGAAGGCGGCCTTTGAGTCGGGAAAGAAGACGTATTCCGAAGTCGCAGCCGCGGCGATGAAGCTTGCCGGCGAGGCCGACACGGATGCGGCGAAACTGCTCCTTATGAAGGGTGCGTTTGCCCTTTATGTGAAGGACGGCAACCTTGAAAAGGCCGTCGAGACGATGAAAACACTTGAGGCGGCGATTTCGGACATGCCGCCGCAAAGCGTCACGAACATGATTGAAATGGCGCTCCTTGGAGTTTCCAAGAAGGTGGATGGTGCGCGGCTTTACAAGCTCCTCGACGAACCCAAAGCAGACATTCCTTCGAGCATCGATCTTCCTTCGCATATTGAGTCGAAAGCAATTGCCGCGAGCGTGAAAGAGCGGAGTTCTGTCGCGAGCATCTTGAAGGGAATGATCAAGCTCCCTGGACGTGATTGCTGGCTTTCGGCCACGGAAGTCACGCAAGGGCAGTGGGAGTCCGTCATGGGGTATAACCCTTCTCATCACAAGGGCGCGGATCTGCCAGTTGAAAATGTGAGCCGCGATGATTGCGACGTGTTTCTTGAAATGCTGAACAAGACAAAGGAGGTTCAATCCTCGCAGTTTGAGTTCAGTCTCCCTTCGTATGAAGAGTGGCGGTGTGCGGCAGGCGCTGGTTCGCCAGGTAATAACTTTTGGATTAAGCCGGGGGTTGCTGGGAGTTGGAGAAGACTCGACATGGCATGGTTGCAGGACAACAGTTCAAATCAGACACATGTAGTAGCTACGAAAGTTCCCAATGCGTTTGGCTTTTACGACATGTTGGGTAATGTATGGGAATGGACGACTGGATGTCACGCAGCGGGACAAGAATACGCGCGCGGCGGTTCCTTTGACCATCATTCGGGAATAGGCACTTACAGGCAGTGGTTATTGTGGAGAAGTTACCGATCTGGCGCTATTGGATTGCGCTTGGCAGCATATAATCGGTCAAAGATTTCGTCAGATGGCTGCGGGAAAACGGAGTCTTCGGAATCCGATGCGGCACAACGGCAAGCGACTGTAGATGGCTACACCTGGTCGTATCGCGTGAGAAATGGCGAAGCGATGATTGTAACGGCTAATGGCCGTTGTGCCGTTTCTCCGAGTCCAAAGGGGGCCGTTTCTATTCCCTCGACTTTGGGCGGCGTGAAAGTCACGAGCATCGGATATAACGCCTTCCGTAATTGCCGTGGACTGACATCGGTGACGATTCCATCGGGTGTGGCGAGCATCGGAAATTGTGCGTTCGGTGATTGCGCAGAACTTAGGAATGTGACGATTCCATCCAGCGTCAGGAACATTGGAGAATGGGCGTTCAGCGGTTGCTTCGCGCTGAAGTCAGTGACAATCCCCCCGAACGTGGAAAGAATTGGTGGTGGCGCTTTTAACAATTGTCGAGGATTGACGTCGGTGACGATTCCGGCAAAAGTGGCAAGTATAGGTGCCGCGGCGTTTGTATATTGCAGCGCATTGCGGCAAATCAATGTCGATGCAGGGAATCAGTCGTTTACCTCAATTGATGGTGTGTTGTACACGAAGGATCGGTCTGTGTTGTTGGTGTGCCCCAACGCCGTGACGTCGGTGGAGATGCCGAAAAGCGTGACGAACATCGGGTGGTGTGCGTTTGAGGGATGCAGCGGTTTGAAATCGGTGACGATCCCGGAGGGTGTAACTAGCATTGAGTCTGGTGCATTTAAGGAATGTGGCGGACTAGTATCTGTTACGATCCCGTCGAGCGTGAAGATAATTGGGGCGGAGACCTTCTTTAATTGCAAAGGCCTAAAGTCGGTAACACTTCCGGAAGGCTTAAGTGAGATTTGGGGAAGTGCGTTTTGGGGATGTGGCGAACTGGCGTCCTTGACTTTGCCGAAGGGCCTAACGACGATTGGTGACAATGCTTTTCGTGGTTTGTGTAAGTTGACGACGGTGACTATCCCGGCGGAGGTGACGAGCATTGGCGGAAGTGTGTTTTCATACTGTGGTGGATTAACGCAAATCAATGTCGAGGCGGGGAATCAGAAGTACACTTCAGTTGACGGCGTACTGTACACGAAGGATCTGACGGGGTTGGTGATGTGCCCCAATGGTCTAACGTCGGTGACGATTCCGGAGAGCGTGACGAGCATCGGGCCTGGCGCTTTTATTGGCTGCGGCAAATTAACATCGGTTATGCTGCCGTCCGGTGTCTCGCACATTCGAGAATGGGCGTTTGAGGCATGCAATGGTTTGACCTCGGTAACAATCCCTGAGAGTGTGACGAAGATAGACCGGTATGCATTCCTCAATTGCGGAGGATTGACCTCGCTTACGATGCGCGGCGAGCGCCCTGAAGCGCCGAATAACATATTCCAAGGCTGCGGCAAGCTCAAGGCGATCCACGTTCCGGCGGATGCAAAGAGCTGGGCGGGGATGAAGGAGTGGCATGGGATTCCGCTGGTCTTTGACGCGGATGATGATGGTCGCCAAACGCAGGCCGAAGGTGTCAGAGGGCGGCTGTTGAATTTGAGGGAAAGGTTGGGGAACGTCCGTGCAGAAAAGGCGGTGGAACAACTTCAGACGACAGTCGATGGCTACACATGGTCGTATCGAGTGGAGAACGGTGAAGCGACACTCGTGGCGGAGAAAGACGGCAAATATTCCTGCGCCGTTTCGCCAGCGCCGAAAGGGGATGTCAATATCCCGGCGACATTGGGAGGTGTCAAGGTGACGCGCATTGGGCGGGATGCATTTGCGTATTGCGCAGGACTTAAATCAGCAACAATCCCTTCTAGTGTCAGGAACATCGATAGCGGTGCTTTTGCCAATTGCGGAAACCTTCAGTCGATTGTAATTCCGGAAGGTGTGGAATCCATTAATAGCGGAGCTTTCTCATGGTATTGCGGCGTTGAAACCGTTTCGATTTCTTCCACTGTAACAAATATCGAACAGGGGGCATTTTGCGATTGCACAAAGTTGAGGTCGTTTCATGTCGATTCCGCCAATCCTTGCTACCGTTCGATAAACGGATTGCTTTGCTCAAAAGACGGGTCGTACTTGGTCGCTGGCGTAAATGGCGATGTGATGATTCCGGAAGTGGTGGCAACCATCGGCAGCGATTCATTCCATGGCTGTTTTGGACTCAATTCGGTATTGATTCCGTCTTCAGTGACGAACATAGAGCATTGGGCGCTCTCCTTCCTGCCCGGGCTCTCATCCGTACGTGTTGACGCTGCCAATCCGGCTTACAAATCCGTGGACGGCTTGCTGTTGACCAAGGATGGCAGAAAACTCGTTCGCGGCGTCAATGGCAAGGTGACAATACCGGATGGCGTGGAATGCATTATCGATGCCGCTTTCTCGTGCAGTAGAGTTGATTCGCTGGCGATTCCCGAGGGTGTGACGAATATTGAGCATGCGGCATTTTACCGCTGCAGCGGGATGCAGACCGTGACAATCCCGTCTAGCGTGAAAAACATAGGAGGTGCGTTTGGACGTTGCTACGATCTCACTTCGGTGACGATGCGCGGCGAGCGTCCTAATGTGACGAATAACATATTCGATCGTTGTGGCAATCTCAAGGCGATCCATGTTCCGGCGAACGCAAAGAGCTGGGCGGGGATGAAAGAATGGTTCGGCATCCCGCTTGTCTTTGACGGGGATGTAGCCGGTACGGAAGTTGGGGCGTCCGGCATCCAAACGGAACTCCGCGAACTTAAGTCGGAGCGAAGTGTTTCTGATATGACGTACACCGACAATGTCGGGTGCACATGGAGCTATGCCGACAACAATGAGGGCTCCCTGACGATAACAGGTGTAAGTTTGCAGATTCCAAGTTCTGTGACAATACCGACTTCTCTCAAGGGTAAGAATGTGACAAGAATCGGCAATGATGCATTTCGCAACAACGCGATGATTAAAGGCGTTACAATTCCTGGTTGCATCGTTGGCATAGGCGACAGGGCGTTCGTCGGATGTGCTAATCTGGAAGAGCTTACTATACTTGAAGGCGTAAAGGCCATAGGCGGAAGCGATGCGTTTCGTGGCTGCCCTAAGTTGAAAAGCGTAACGATCCCCCCAAGCTTGACATTTATACGCCAGAGGGCGTTCAAGAATATGCCTGATGAGTCAATGAAGGTGAATGTTGACTCAATAGAACATTGGCTGTCTATTGTGTTTGGGACTGGAGGCTCAAACCCCCTATGTAATGGGAAGTCGTATCTGTGTGTCAAGGGCGCGCCGGTTGTTGATCTGAAGATTCCTGATGGAACAAAAGAGATAAAAGGATGTGCATTTTGTGGATACAGTGCTCTTAAGAGCATATCGATTCCTGGTTCGGTTCAACGCATAGGATCGGAGGCATTTGCTTATATGAAAGGCGCGCGTATATTGTTTGCGAGTAACATTGGCACGGTGGAAATCGCAGGGGGGGCTTTTCACAGTAGCTCAGGCTGCCAAATTGAGGTGGCTCCGAAACCAGGATGTGTTTTTGCTGGATGGGAAGATGAGCAGGGGAAACTTGTTGATGATATACTCAGCCAAAAGCAGCGAATAGTCGTCACTCCCCGCTGGAATAGGCGAAAAGAGGGAAGCGTGGATTAGCGACGCTTCTATTGTGGTGCAGAAACTCCCTTCTGTCTTGAAAGAGCGCTTCGGCAAGATGCTTCCACCCGGTTATGTGTTCCGTCTGCCGACGGAGGCCGAGTTTGAATATTTGCAGAAGGCGGAGACGAAAGACGGGAATGGCCAAACAAACATCTGGGGCGTTGAGCGGTTGTATTCTGGTGGCTATATCGGCCTTTTGGACCGGGCGCCGGCATACGGCAGGGGTGTCGACGTCGTCAACCGAAAGAGGGTCATGACCGATCTTGAGAAGGTGAGTTACGAGAATCAGCCGGACAAGGATTCTGTTGGATGGTCGGACGCCACCAACTGGAGCGTTTTCAGGAGAGGACTTGCCAGGAATTGCGGTGGTGGTAAATTGCTCACCGGTCAAAGTGACAGATTCCTGTACGGCTTCTATTTTGTTGTCGCGCCAGATGTTGACAAGCTGAACAAGTTTTATTGGAAGTAGAGGGTAAAAGGGTCTGGCCTTTCCGGCCTGCCAAAGGAGAACAACATGAGAATAAGACAGATGCTGTTGGTTGCGCTGGTGCTGGGCTGCGCCTGTGCGTTCGGCGCAGGAACAAAGGAACTCGGCGGCAAAGGCGGGACGCCTGGCGCAGCCGCGCGAAAGCTGCAGACGTGTGACTTCTTGCTCAACAAGGGCTTTAAGAAGAACGCCAAGTACTACCTCTGCCTGTTCTCGGCGTCGCGGTGCGGACCATGTCGTCGTGAAATGCCGCGCATTGCGAAGACTTACGCTGAATCGTTGAAAAACGATCCGAACATCGAGCTCATCCACTTCTCGAGGGATCAGAACGACGAGAAGGCATTGGCGTGGGCAAAGGAACATAACGTCAAGTTCCCCGTGGTCAAGCCGACGGGCGGCAATCCACTCGACCTGCACACTCGTGGCATTCCGCACCTGTTTATCGTCAAGTCCGACGGAACGCTCATTGAAGAAGGCCATCCCGCGAGTCTGTTTACCGACGAGAAAATCCGTGAACTTAAGGCTGCCAATAGAGGCGCCGGGGGCAAGGGCAAATCGGCTCTGGCCGTTGAGAAAACGACAGATGCGAAATTGCCGTATGAGGTTGTTGACGGCACCGTTGTCATTGGGAAGGCAACTGGCCGTTCGGGACGGCGCGGCTCGTCCAAGCAGAAATATTTTGAGGTGGAACTCTCCTCGGGAGAGTTGGTCATCCCCGATGACATAGACGGGGTTCCGGTACGAAGCATTGAGTCCGGAGCGTTTTCCGATTGCAAGGGGATGGTGTCGGTGACGATTCCGTCGAGCGTGACGAGCATCGGGAGGTCAGCGTTCTCCTTTTGTAGCGGGCTAACGAACGTGACGATGTGCGGCGAGCGCCCTGATGCGCCAAGTGGCCTATTCTTAGGCCGCGGCAAGCTGAAGACGATCCGGGTTCCGACAAATGCAAAGAGCTGGGCGGGGATGAAGAAGTGGCAGAGCATCCCGCTGGTCTTTGACGGAGAGTCTGATAGTTTGGATTCTGCGCAGGTGTCTGCGACGGCGGAGAAGCTTAAGGGTTGCGACTTTCTGCTCAACAAGCGCTTCAAGAAGAACGCCAAGTACTATCTCTGCCTGTTCTCGGCGTCGTGGTGTCCGCCGTGCCGCGCTGAAATGCCGCGCATTGCGAAGACTTACGCGGAATCGTTGAAAAACGATCCGAACATCGAGCTCATCCACTTCTCGAGGGATCAGAACGACGAGAAGGCATTGGCGTGGGCGAAGGAGCATGACGTCAAGTTCCCTGTCGTGAAGCCGAATGGCGGCAATCCGCTCGATCTGCACACTCGTGGCATTCCGCATCTCTTTATTGTAGATGCCGACGGCAAGCTCGTGGAAGGAGGCCATCCTATGAGGCTGTTCACCGAAGACAAGTTCCGTGAACTAAATGCCGGCGACTAGTGGATGGTTGGCGTGGGTAAGGTGTCGCGCACCTTCCGCGGCAGATTTCGCGGCAGGTGGGACATTATGGCGCGACAATATGTCACACTTGAAAGGGACCGACCCTGAAAATTTGAGGTTTGTCGCGTAGAATCTGGGATTTGTTCCAGTTGGCCTGACATTGGCACGCCCTCTGCTACGGTAAGGGCGATTGCTTTCGACTGCCGATCGCAATCGAAACGACAATCTGAAAGGAGAAAAAGAAAATGGCAAAGGTTCTTGGAATCGACTTGGGCACGACCAACAGCTGCATGGCGGTGATGGAGGGCGGCGAGGCGACGGTCATTCCCAACAAGGAGGGCGCGCGCACGACGCCTTCGATCGTGGCGTTCACGAAGAACGGCGAGACGCTGGTCGGCCAGGCGGCGAAGCGACAGGCGGTGACCAACCCGAAGTCGACGATCTACTCGATCAAGCGCTTCATCGGCCGCCGGTTCAGCGAGATGACCGACGAGATCAAGATGGTCCCGTACGAAGTGGTGCAGGCGCCTAACGGCGACGCGGCGGTGAAGGTGAACGACAAGGTCTACACCGCGCAGGAGATCTCGGCGATGATCCTCCGCAAGCTTAAGGAGGACGCGGAGGCGTTCCTGGGCGAGAAGATCACCGAGGCGGTTATCACCGTGCCGGCCTACTTCAACGACCAGCAGCGCCAGGCGACAAAGGACGCCGGCCGCATCGCCGGGCTGGACGTGAAGCGCATCGTCAACGAGCCGACGGCGGCGTCGCTCGCCTACGGCCTCGACAAGAAGAAGAACGAGAAGATCGCGGTCTACGACTTCGGCGGCGGCACGTTCGACATCTCGGTCCTGGACATCGGCGACGGCGTCTTCGAAGTGAAGGCGACCAACGGCGACACGCATCTCGGCGGCGACGACCTGGACCAGGCGATCATGAAGTGGATGATCGACGACTTCAAGGCGCAGCAGGGGATCGACCTCTCGAACGACATGATGGCGCTCCAGCGCCTCAAGGAGGAGGCCGAGAAGGCGAAGTGCGCGCTCTCGAGCGCCGGCACCTACGACATCAACCTGCCGTTCATCACGGCGGACGCGACGGGTCCGAAGCACCTCACCGCGACGCTCACGAAGCAGAAGCTGGAGACGCTGACGATGGACCTCGTCAACCGCACCTCCGAGCCGTGCCGCAAGTGCATGGCCGACGCGGAGCTTTCGAGCGTCGACGAGGTGGTGCTCGTCGGCGGCCAGACCCGCATGCCGCTCATCCAGGAGAAGGCGAAGAGCCTCTTCGGCAAGGAGCCGCACAAGGGCGTCAACCCCGACGAGGTGGTGGCGATGGGCGCGGCGATCCAGGGCGGCATCCTGAAGGGCGAGGTGAAGGACGTGCTGCTCCTCGACGTCACCCCGCTCACGCTCGGCATCGAGACGCTCGG
>JAEIGA010003948.1_pt1 | contig 23030 bp, 18 predicted proteins | sample 9270691 | NCBI WGS metagenome assembly JAEIGA01 (sample SAMN17057246, study PRJNA624740) | gut metagenome | biome: biome; isolation source: fecal sample | host: Bos grunniens | place: China: Xizang | collected 2019 | reverse complement strand
CAGTCGAGTTTGGATGCCCGTTTTCTTGCTTGCATGCTGAATTTCGGAATAGAAGTTATAATATTCCCCTAACGTTTGTTTGATTTGAGCATCTGCATAACTATTTCCAGTAATTTCTTCCAAAAAGTTTTCCATAAATTCAGTCTTAGGAGGATAACATATCACTGTGGCATCATGCACTCCAGCCAAATCCTTTGCTTTTGTGATGGATTCTGGTAGTCCTCCCATCTCATCGACAAGGCCAAGTTGCTGCGCATGTATTCCTGTCCAAACTCTTCCTTCTCCAATTTGCTTTATTTCCTCCTGTCCCATGTTTCTCCCATCGGCGCAGCGGCGAGTGAAAAGCTCGTATCCGTTATTGATGTAATTTTGGACAACAGTACGCTCTTTGTTCGTGAATGGGCGTGTAAAATCTCCGAAATCAGCGAATTCGTTAGTTTTCACAGTGTTGGAATGTATGCCAAGTTTATTGTTCAGGAGTTCGCTTGCATTAGGGAACATTCCAAAAATGCCGATTGAACCAGTGAGGGTGGTAGGTTCGGCATAGATGTAATCAGCAGCGCAGCTAATGTAGTATCCTCCAGAGGCAGCCATGTCACCCATGCTGACGATAATTGGTTTTTGCGACTTGATGTTCATTACTTGATGCCAAATCTGTTCGCTTGCATAAGCGGAACCTCCACCAGAATTTACACGAAGAACGACTGCTTTCACATTGTCATCTTCAGCTAAATCCTTTAAGTCTTTAATGACTTTAGTACCAGCAATTTCAGGGGCTAAGGCATAGCCTCCTGTCGGTTCGTTGACAATGTCACCTACTGCATAATATACGGCAATGATGTTGCCGCTGATGCCTTTAGGCTGACTTGCCGCTGCCGCTGCCAGTTCTGTGACTGTGATGGTGTTATATTCATCAGATGAATTGGCGTTCATCATGTTGGCAATGACTTGTGGCACAGCATCGCTGTACGCTAATTTGTCCACTAAGTTTTCTTCATAATATCTATTGGCGGTTTGCAGCAGCATGGCTGAATCTGCCAATTCATTAAGTTTTGAAACGGGAATACCTCTGCTGATGCTTACATCTTGGGTGATTTCGTTCCATATTTCATGATTGTAAGTTTCTATTTGTTCACGGTTTGCATCGCTCATTTCGTTTTGCATGAAAGGTTCAACAGCACTTTTGTAAGTGCCAACCTTGACAACTTGCATGTCGATGCCTATTTTTTCGAGTAAATCCTTATAATAAACTACGGTGCTGCTCAATCCGCTCCAATCTATCATGCCTTGCGGATTGACCAGTATGGTGTCTGCACAAGAACATACATAGTAGGCGCCTTGTGTGTAAGTGTCACCATATGCAATGATAAATTTGCCTGACTCCTTGAAGTCAATTAAAGCATTGCGGATTGCTTGTAGTGTTGCGGGCATAGCTCCTGCAAAAGTGCCAGCTTCTATATAGATTCCTTTGATCTTCGATTCATTTTTTGCACGTTCAATGGCGGTCAGAATATCATCCAGTCCTTGTTCTTTCAATGCCGAGTTGCCCAATAAATCAGCGAAAGGATTATCTTCGCTACGCTCATTGATAATTCCTTGTAATTGAATGACTAATACACTGTTATCTTTAATCGTAACAGGTGTGCTTCCAATCATGGCGAGACTTACTAACCCCATCATGGCCAACAATGTGACGATAACGCCAGATACCAATACGCCTACGATGGTGGCGACTACATACTTAATAAATTGTTTCATAATTTATTTTTGTTTTATAGTTTTTCCAGAAATAGAAAAGCAACCATATGCAGCCAGTCATACTTGCTGCCATAATTGTAGAGGAAACGATGATTCCTCCCATTGTTTCTATTAGGCTAAATTCTTTCATTTCTGTTCCCATAACATACATCTGCCACACCGCAGCAGAATTGTTTACAATGTGTATGGTAGACGTTAGGACAATATTCCCTGTTTTATAGTAGATAACGCCTAACACAAGTCCAATTCCTATGGCAAAAGGAATTTGTGCAGGATTGAGATGTATGATGCCAAATATAAATGCAGAAAGGATGATGGCCGTCCATGGCTTAACTTGATGCCGAAGCATATAGCCCAATACGCTCTCCCTGAATACAAATTCTTCAACAATGGGCCCCGCTATCCCTATTGTCAGCCATCCTAATGGCGTGGATGCCATGTTGATGAAAGTATTCTCCATCAGGTCGGGCAGAGCGAGCATTTCTGCTGCTATATTGAGAGAGTAAATGCCTAATAAAGCAGCGATGACAGCAAGCCATCCTGTTTTCCATCTAATTGTTTGAATGTTCAGCACTTCCCTCCATTCAATCATTTTAAGCATGGCAATAATGCCTACAGTTGCGATGCCACTGACAAGAATGCTCCCTAAAAAAAAGGAAGAATTAGTAATGCCTTGCTCATTCCTGAAGCCTTCTGCCTCTTCGTCTGTTAATAGGATAACAGCACCTGCTAAAGCCTGCATTGTTAAAAAAACGATGACAGGGATGATAGGGTAGGCAACGCGTTTCATGTTGGAGGAAGTGGAAAAATATAGCTGTAAATATACAAAAGGTTCGAAAAGAGAGCCTTTTTGAACCTTTTGTACGTTGAATTTATTTTGTAATAGGCTTGTACTTCGGCACAAGTGTCTTCATGATGAACCAACCGATGAGATAAGCAACTGCACAGTAACAGAAGACAATCATGTAGCCCGCTGGTTTTCCTGTACAAGTCTCTATAACATACTGCTGGCTTTCAGCGTCATATATAAATTGACTCATGAAACTAAACGCTTCACCTTGTTCCTCGGCATAAGTGAAAAGCATACCAGAGCCCTTATTGATGGCAAATGAGCAGAGACCTCCAAACATGGTACCAATGCCTGTAATTGTTGCAATGGCCGATTTTGGGAACATATCTCCAATCGTGGAATAAAGGTTTGCAGACCAAGCTTGGTGTCCTGCTCCAGCCAAACCAATGATGATACATGGCCACCATGGAGAAATGCCAGCCAGAGGCTGAGCAAACATGGCAAAGATAGGCAAGAACGCGAAAATAAGCATAGCGCGCATACGTCCAGCATAAGGGTTCATTCCCATCTTCTCAACGAAGAGCTTTGGCAAATAGCCGCCATAGATGGAGAGGAGAGTGACGATGAGATAAAGCACGAAGATGAGCGCCTGTCCCATGCTTGAAGAAGAAGGGTAGCCGAGTTCAGAGAAATAGGCAGGTGCCCAGAAAAGGAAGAACCACCACACGCCATCGGTCATGAGCTTGCCGACGATGAATGCCCAAGTCTGACGGTACTTGAAGCAGTCGAGGAATGACAACTTCACCTCGTTGTTGTCTTTCTTTGGAGTAGTAGCATCTTCAGCAACTTCATTCTTATCGGATTCAATATAAGCCAATTCCGCTTTGTTCACAAACTTGCTTTCAGCAGGTGATGAATACATGAACAGCCATGCGCCTGCCCACAAGAAGCCGATAGCACCAATGATGACAAAAGCCATTTCCCAGCCCATGTGCTTGGCAAGTATTGGAATTGTAAGAGGAGCAGCAAGTGCACCTACCGAAGCGCCAGCATTGAAGATAGAAGTCGCATAGGCACGGTCTTTTTTGGGGAAATATTCTGCTGTAACCTTAATGGCAGCAGGGAAGTTGCCCGCTTCACCAGTAGCCAGGATGATGCGGCAGGCAAGGAACAGCCACACGCTGATGGTGCTGATGGTGAGTGCCAATTTTGTTCCTGCTTCAACAGCTTGAAGTTCTTCGGTAGAACCAATCCCCACCCATTGCATGGTTACCCATCCACACACAGCATGGAGACAGGCTGCGATTGACCAGATGATAATAGCCCAGATATAGCCCTTTTTCGTGCCCATCCAGTCGATGAACTTTCCTGCAAAGAGCGAGATGAAAGCATAGAAGAGCGAGAATATGGAAGTGATATTGCCATAATCGTTGTCGTTCCAGTGAAAATCTGGGGCAATAAAATCTTTCCAAGTGAGCGAAAGAACCTGGCGGTCCATGTAGTTTACCATTGTAGCGATGAAAAGCATGGCGCAAATCATCCAGCGGTAATTGGTCATTTTAGATGTAGAAGTTTTCATGTTTGTATTATTGTTATTCTTTTTTTGCAAATTAGGGCAGTATGATTTCTACGCCAGCTCCTATGCAGTCAGCTCCCATAGGTGGGTTAACTTTCATGAGTTTTAGCTTAACGCTTTTTGCTGCCATATATTCTGACAGGATTGACTGCGCTATACGACCTGCTGCATGTTCTACGAGTTTTGAGGGAATGCTCATTTCTCGTTTGATGGTTTCGAATAAGTCTGCATAGCTGATTGTTCCTGATAGGTTATCATGTTTCATGGTTTCTGAAAAATCAGTGTCAATTTCAGCATGAATAATAAAGTCTGCACCCACTTTCCTTTCCTGTTCCATTACTCCATGGAAAGCGTGCAGCCGCAATCCTTCGATAATAATTTTATTCTGCATTTCGATTTTCGTCTTTTGCAATAGCGTCGTCACATTCCTCTTCGTCCGAAACGTATTTCTTCAGTGCTCGAGCCACTCCATTCGCCCAAGTGTTGATGTTTTCATTTTCAAGTTGAAGAGAACTAACAAGTTTGATAACGTTTGTTAAAGGCATTCTGTAACGGAGAATTCCACTGATGAGCTTGGCGTAATTCCAATATTCCTTATTGAATCTTTCAGAAAGGCCTTCTATCGTCGTCTTGTATCCCCGACGGTTGGCAAACGTGAAGTCATACCTCTTGGTGCCGTCAGGTTCAATGTGCTTGATGATGTATCCGCCTGTCACCGTCTTTGGCAAGGCAATCCCGTCATCATCGTCGAGCACACCTGTAAATATCTCGTATGGATAGCCATCAAGCAATCCGACAAACGCCACCCACTTCTCCTTCTTGTTCTGAAACTTCACCACATCACACTCTAGGCTGATAGGGCGTTTCTCCGTGATTTCAAATTGAGGACGGTAGGAGTATATTTCGTTGTCGAGCAGCGACAAAAGCTCTCTGCGCTCTTCATTCTCTTCCGTCTCCGATGCTTGTGGAGCAAGAGCCTTCTTCAGCCTCTCTTCCCCATATTCAGATAAGATGCCAAGTATCGCTTTCGATAAAGTTTGTACAGACGACATATTTAGGTTGTTTTATTGCATAAAATTGTTAAGTTAAGGCAAAAATACAAGAGTTTTTCGACATGACAAAATAAAAGACAAAAGAAATGCCTAACTTTGACCAGAAATTCACTGAAAACAATCAAAACAAGAATAATTATGACATCAATCATCCATCGTCGCACCATTCGTAAATACAAGAAAGAAGACATCCCTGCTGACAAGCTCGAAGCATTGCTTTATCAGGCTTCGCGCGCCGCAACAATGGGAAATATGCAGCTATACAGCGTCATCGTTACCCGTTCCGACGAGATGAAAGAAAAACTTTCCCCTCTCCACTTTGGACAGCCTATGGTGAAAGGCGCGCCCGTTGTGCTCACTTTCTGTGCCGACTTCAACCGTTTCACCAAATGGTGCGAGCTGCGCAATGCCAATGCTGGCTACGACAACATCCTTTCTTTCTTCAACGCTATGAGCGACACCCTTTTATACGTTCAGGCGTTCTGTTCGCTGGCAGAAGAAGCTGGCTACGGAACTTGCTATCTTGGCACAACCCTTTATAATCCGCAGGGAATCATAGACTTGCTGAAAATGCCTAAACTTACATTCCCTGTGGCAACCATCACACTTGGCGTGCCAGACGAAAACCCAGAGCAGCCCGATCGCCTGCCGCATCTTGCCTATATTCACGATGAGACATATCAAGATTATACCTCCAATCAGCTGGACATTATCTATTATTTCAAAGAGCAGCTTGAGGAGAATCAGCAGTTTGTCAAGATTAACGGAAAAGAAAATCTTGCGCAGGTATTCACCGATTGCCGCTATACCAAGAATGACAATGAAGCAATGTCGACTGGTATCCTGAATGCGCTCAAGTCACAAGGCTTTTTGTAATAAATGTAAGTCTGACGAAATAAAAGCAGCATGAATCAACTCCGAAAGGAATAAGTTTCATGTTGCTTTTGCATTATGCACACGGTGCCCACGTCGGGATTGGCAAGTTGCATTCGATTTTTCCGCCCTTACGTTATAAGCACTAAACTGAAATCAATGAAATTTTAATTAAATGTAATTTAATACGAGTGTAATGTGCAATTATTTTGGTCAAAAAAGTCTAAAATAACATATTTTTTTGTATTTTTGCACCAACTAAAACGTATAAATATAAGTATGTAAATTACTAAAATCAGAAAATACATGAAAGTTGGAGTACCAAAAGAGATGAAGAACAACGAGAATCGTGTGGGCATGACTCCTGCAGGAGTGGCAGAAATGTGCCTGCATGGACACGAAGTCTTTGTGCAGCAGAAAGCTGGCGAAGGCAGCGGATTCTCGGATGAAGAATATGTAGAGGCTGGCGCACGAATCCTGCCTAGCATTGAAGAAATCTATGAAGTGGCAGATATGATTGTCAAGGTGAAAGAGCCCATTGAACAGGAATATAAGCTTGTGCGCAAGGGGCAGCTTCTGTTCACCTATTTCCATTTTGCCAGCGAGAAGGAACTCACAGAGGCGATGCTGAAGAGTGGGGCTGTCTGCTTGGCATACGAGACAGTTCAACTTCCCAACGGCTCTCTGCCGCTGCTGCAACCCATGAGCGAAGTGGCAGGATGCATGGCCGTTCTCAATGGAGCTTATTACCTGCAGAAGACAAAAGGCGGCAAGGGAAAGCTCATCAGCGGCGTGCCAGGTGTAAGCCCGGCTAATGTGCTTGTGTTGGGCGGCGGCATTGTTGGCGAGGCCGCGGCAATTATGGCAGCCGGATTGGGAGCTAACGTTACGATAACTGACATTTCGTTGCCACGCCTGCGTCAGCTCGATATCGAGACTCCTGCCAACGTTCACACACTCTATTCTTCTAGTCACAACATTCGTCAGCAGCTTCCAAATGTTGACATCGTGATTGGCAGCGTGCTCGTTCCTGGCGACAAGACCCCACATCTCATCACTCGTGACATGCTCTCTCTCATGCAGCCAGGCACCGTGATGGTTGACGTTGCTATTGACCAGGGCGGCTGTTTCGAGACCTCTCGTCCTACCACTCACAGCGAGCCGGTATATACCATAGATGGCATCGTGCACTACTGTGTTGCAAACATTCCAGGTGCTGTATCAAACACCTCCACATTGGCGCTCACCAACGCAACTCTGCGCTATGCTGTAGCTTTAGCCAACAAAGGATGGCAGCAAGCATGCAAGGATGATTCAGCCTTGGCAAAAGGACTTAACATCGTCGAGGGTAAGGTCGTATTCAAGGCCATTGCAGATGTCTTTGGATTGCCATACGAACCGCTGTCTCTCTCTTGTTGACACTTGTCCGTCTAAGGATAGATATGACAGGCTCGGTACATTCATGGATGTGCCGAGCCTTTAGTGTTATTGTATGAGATTTTTTTAAGTAAAGAAGCCTTCACTTGTCTTGGAACTTATTAAATTGACATTTTTAGAAGGTTTCGAAATTATTTTAAGTGGAACGAATCTGTAATATCGAAGCAAGAGTTTCTTATGTTTCTGTTGTGATGTTACTAAGCTTGACATTGTAAAGCGTATCGCCCTTCATGAAAATATAAGAGATATGTTTCACCTTTTGCCCAGCAATGGCACCGAAGATGGTGAAGAAAATACGACTCCGATTGTCACTGGAATCTTTGCTGTTTTTCCCATAACAATATTTCTTTTTTTAGCCTTCAGCCTCTCAAAGGCATTTAATATTAAGGCGTGGAGCTGATACCACGTCTTCTAATGGAAGCAGTGAGAAGTACCCTTGTAATGTATATGCAGTGTTCTTCAATCTTCTGTCTAACTCTCTTGGGAACGATGTTTTTTCTTTCTTTTCACGTGTGTTTTTTTTTGATGGTTGTATTTACGTTGTGCCCTTCATGGTATTTACGGTGAGGGGTATGTCGTAATTGCGTTTGCGGGTGTGCCGGTTATGGGTGTATACGTGCTTGTGCCTCGCATTTTGCCCGTTGGCGCCATCTGCGTTGCAGTGCTACAGCGCTACAGTTCCCAATACACTATTCCACTCGATGAAAATAATAAATATTTTATATTTATATATTATATATATTATTATATTATATATAGTTATATATAAATATATAATCTATTACTTTAATTCACTATCGACTTTCTTGATTCATTTTACAACTGTAGCGCTGTAGCGCTGTAACGGTGTGGCGGTGTGGTGGTGAGTACTGGGTAATAGGAAAGCGGCACATCCGAGATGGACGTGCCGCTTTCTTGATGAAGTATGTGATTTGATTACTCTGCAGAGTAGTCAATCTTGCTCATGCGCACATAAGTAGCATGGCGGTGCTGTGTTTCAGAAGTACGTTTCCACGGCGAAACGGAACTGGTCAATGAAAATTCGTTTGAAAGCAGAGATATTGTTTTGTTCGTAGAATAGCAACATGGCTTTCTTGTAGTCGATGCTATCAACTGTACGGAAAGAGATGGGGCAATACCCATTGGCTATCAGGATGGCATTGCTCGTGATGCGAGCAATACGCTTGTTGCCATCGTTGAAAGCTTGAATATAGGATAGCAGCACTAAAACGAAGAGTGCTTTCTCAAATACATTTGTTCTGTTGTTCACTAAGTCACAAGTCTGTTGAAGTGCCTCGCGTATTTGGAACTCGTTGTCGATAGGGCGGTAATTGGTGCCTGTGATGCCGACACGTCGGGTGCGGATATTGCGGTCAACACCAAGTTCTTTGACAAGGAGGCTGTGGATATCCTCAATGCGCGAGATGGTCAAATGCTCCATATAGTTGGGATTTGCGACGATGAAGTCGAGGGCATCTTTATGGTTGAGTAGCATGATTGCTTCCTCTTTCGTCTTGCCTGCTGCCGTTTGTCTTTCTTTCAACAAGCGTTCGGTTTCAAGCAGTGAATAGGTATTCCCCTCAATCTGTGAAGACTTCCAACTGAGGTCAATACCTAAGCGTTCCATTTCCTTACGCTTTTGTTCATCGGTAAGTGAGGCGAAGTTTTTTGCGAACTGATCTTGCAAAGTGTTCAGTTTGGACATCTCTTGTTCGGTAAAAAGGCTGACATGGCTCAAAACATTGGGAATCAAGTCGAAATTATAGCCTGTCTGCACCTGTCGCTCATCGACCTCCTTGCTGTAGTAGTCATCTAAATTGATGGGGGCAAATAAGGGTGACACAAAATATTTCGTGGCTCTGGCTTTTCCCTCCACGTTGATGTAGAAAGAGTTGATTAACTCGGTGATGGCACGTTTGATAGTGGCAAGACTTGCTTTGTCTGCCAGAGCATCAGCAACTTGCTTCGATGACACACCTGGATGCTCCTTGATGTATTGTAAAACTATGTTCTTATCCATACATAAAAAAGAATCGGCTCACAAAAGTACAAGAATCGGCTCAAATATACAAGAAATCGAGCCGATTTATTGCTATTTTTGAGCCGATTTTGTGTTGCGTGGGGCTAAAAGAGGTGTTTGTTTGACCTTAACTGAAAAAGGTATGGAAGTTGCAACCGATAAATAGAAAGGGGATGCAGAATGAACTGCATCCCCTTATTCACGAGTTATGTTGGTTGATGATTACTCTGCTGAGTAGTCAATCTTGCTCATGCGAACATAAGTTGCATAGCGGTGCTGTGCTGCCTTCTTGGCTGCGTCGAAGAGTTCCTGAGCATCTGTTGGACATACCTTCTTGAGTGAGAGGTAGCGAACCTCACCATCGAGGAATGCCTGGAAGTTGTCCCAGTTTGGAGCCTTTGAGTCGAGCTGGAATGGGTTCTGTCCCTGTTCTGCAAGACGTGGGTCGAAACGCCAGAGGTGCCAGTAGCCGCACTCAACAGCCTTAGCTTCTTCTGCCTGGCTCTTGCCCATGCCGCCCTTAGCCTTGAGACCGTGGTTGATACATGGAGCGTAAGCAATGACGAGGGATGGGCCTGGGTATGCTTCTGCTTCACGGATTGCCTTGAGGCACTGTGCGTTGTCTGCGCCCATAGCTACCTGTGCTACGTAAACATAGCCGTAGGTTGACTGCATGAGACCGAGGTCCTTCTTGGTGATGCGCTTACCGCCTGCAGCGAACTGTGCGATAGCACCGATTGGAGTAGCCTTTGAAGACTGACCGCCTGTGTTAGAGTAAACCTCTGTGTCGATAACGAAGATGTTGATGTCTTCGCCAGAAGCAAGAGCGTGGTCGAGACCACCGTAGCCGATGTCGTAAGAAGCACCGTCGCCACCGATAATCCACTGTGAACGCTTCACGAGATAGTGAGAGAGCTCTGAGAGCTGCTTGCATACAGGACAGCCAGCATTGCGACCTGCCTCGATGGCTGGAGCGAGCTTAGCTGCTGCTGCCTTAGATGCGTCTGCGTTGTCCTTGCCTGCAATCCACTCTTCTGCTGCAGCTTTGAACTCTGCTGGTGTGCTTTCCTGTGCACATGCCTCGTTGAGGAGTGCTACGATGCGAGCACGCATCTTCTTGTTGGCAATTGCCATACCAAGACCATATTCACAGAAGTCCTCGAACAGAGAGTTTGACCATGCTGGACCCTGTCCCTTTGCGTTCTTTGTGTATGGAGTTGATGGGATTGAACCTGAGTAGATTGAAGAACAACCTGTTGCGTTTGCTACCATCTGACGGTCGCCGAAGAGCTGAGAGATGAGCTTCACGTATGGAGTTTCACCACAACCAGAGCATGCGCCTGAGAACTCGAAGAGTGGAGTAGCGAACTGGCTTACACGTGGGTTTGCCTTGTAGTCGATGAGATCCTGCTTAGAAGCAACGCTCTTTACGCAGTAGTCCCAGTTCTTCTGTTCAGGAAGCTGGCTTTCGAGACCAACCATCTTGAGTGCCTTGTTGCCCTTCTTGCCTGGACATACGTCAACACAGTTGCCGCAGCCGAGACAGTCCATAACGCTTACCTGCATACGGAACTTCATGCCCTTGAGGGCTGGTGGAGCTACCATATCGAGTGTTGCGCTCTCGAAGCCTGCTGACTCCTTGTCGTCCATAACGAATGGGCGGATGGCTGCGTGAGGACAAACGAATGCACACTTGTTACACTGGATACAGTTCTCTGAATCCCATTCAGGAACGAATGCTGAAACACCACGCTTTTCGTATGCAGCTGTGCCCTGTTCCCACATACCGTCTTCGTAGCCCTTGTATGCTGATACTGGGAGAAGGTCACCGTTCTGTGCGTTGATTGGGCGAACAATCTTGTTGATGAATTCTGGGTCGTTGTTCTCGATTTCAGCATCTGCTGGAAGGTTCTTCCATGCTGGATCGATGTCAAGCTTCTTGTATTCCCCACCGCGGTCAACTGCAGCAAAGTTCATGTTAACGATGTCTTCGCCCTTCTTGCCGTAAGACTTCACGATGGCTTTCTTCATCTGCTCTACAGCAAGTTCAACAGGGATAACTTCTGTGATGCGGAAGAATGCAGATTGAAGGATTGTATTTGTGCGGTTGCCAAGACCAATTTCCTGAGCAATCTTTGTTGCATTGATGTAGTAAACGGTGATGTTCTTCTCTGCGAAATACTTCTTGATGTTGTTGGGCAGGAAGTTTACAAGTTCTTCACCTTCGAAGATTGTGTTGAGGAGGAACTGTCCGTTCTGACGAAGACCGCGGAGCACGTCGTACATGCGGAGGTAAGCCTGAACGTGGCATGCTACGAAGTTTGGAGTCTTAATCTGGTAAGTAGAACGGATTGGAGTGTCTCCGAAACGGAGGTGTGAACAAGTGAAACCACCTGACTTCTTAGAGTCGTAAGAGAAGTAAGCCTGGCAGTACTTGTTAGTATTGTCACCGATAATCTTTACAGAGTTCTTGTTTGCACCTACTGTACCGTCAGCACCAAGACCGAAGAACTTTGCTTCGAAGATGCCTTCGCCGCCGAGTGCCATTTCCTCTTCGAGTGGGAGAGAACGGAATGTAACGTCGTCGATGATACCCACTGTGAAGTGATTCTTTGGTTCTGGGAGTTCAAGATTCTTGTAAACAGTGAGAATCATGGTTGGAGTAACGTCTGCAGAACCAAGTCCGTAGCGGCCGCCAACGATGAGTGGAGCGTTTTCCTTGCCGTAGAATGCATCTTTTACGTCGAGGTAGAGAGGTTCGCCGTTTGCGCCTGGCTCCTTAGTGCGGTCAAGCACAGCAATGCGCTTAACTGTTTGTGGAATAGCTGCAAGCAGACGCTCTACAGAGAATGGACGGTAGAGGTGTACAGACACCATACCATACTTCTTTCCGTTTGCGTTTGCGTAGTCGATAGCCTCGCGTGCAGCTTCTGTAGCAGAACCCATGAGGATGATACATTCTGTGGCATCTTCTGCACCGTAGTAAGTGAATGGCTTGTATTCGCGACCTGTAATCTTTGAAATGGCTGCCATGTACTTCTCTACAGCAGCTGGAACCTCATCGTAGAATGGGTTACAAGACTCGCGGTGTGCGAAGAATGTTTCTGGGTTTTCTGCCATACCCTTTGCTTCAGGATGTTCTGGAGAGAGTGCACGGCTGCGGAATTCAGAAACCTTATCCATTGGAACGAGAGGACGGATATCTTCCATGTCCATCTCTTCAATCTTGTGGTACTCGTGTGAAGTGCGGAAACCGTCGAAGAAGTTGATGAATGGAACGCGAGTTTCAAGTGCAGCGAGGTGTGCTACAGCTGAAAGATCCATCACTTCCTGTACAGAGCCTTCGCAAAGCATAGCAAAGCCTGTCTGGCGGCATGCCATTACGTCGCCATGGTCGCCGAAGATACAGAGTGAATGGCTGGCAATGGTACGTGCTGAAACGTGGAATACAGAAGGAAGAAGTTCACCAGCAATCTTGTACATGTTAGGAATCATCAGGAGAAGACCCTGTGATGCTGTGAATGTAGTGGTGAGTGCACCTGCCTGAAGTGAACCGTGTACAGCGCCTGCTGCACCTGCTTCTGACTGCATTTCCTGAACGAGAACTGTGTCGCCGAAAAGATTCTTGCGACCTGCTACAGCCCACTCATCCACGTGCTCTGCCATTGGAGACGATGGAGTGATAGGGTAGATGGCTGCAACCTCTGAGAACATGTATGCAACATGCGCAGCAGCGGTATTACCATCACAAGTAATAAATTTTTTTTCTTTACCCATAATGATTTATTGTGAATATAAAACGTTAAATCTATATAAAATAAATTATTGACTTTTATTAATACAGGAAGCCGAAAATCCAGAGAGGAATCTGATTGCCTTCACCAATATCGCATTGATTGACAGCGTAGAGAGCTTTTGCTTTGCTCTTCAGCTTTGTGCTGTGTTCTGCAATCTTGAATTCCAGCTGTTCGTCAATAAGGAATGAACACAGGTTTCCGTGCTTGTTGACTTTGTGGTCTTTCCAAAGTGTGTTACAGAAGAATGTCTCTAACACATCGTGCTCATCGAAGCAGCGTGGGTAGAAACTGTACATCAAGTTGGAATTATGAAGCAGCACGCGAGCTGGTTTTTTAGGGAATTCGTCTCCCTTGCTGTAAATCATATTAACAAGTCTTGCCTCCTCTAAGTACTTGATGTAGTGCATGACGGTAGCACGGCTCATGCCTAAGTCTTGAGCCAACTGGCTAACGTTTGGAACGCTGCTGCCGCTGGTAGTAAGCATATAGAAGAGCTGCTTAATCTTTGTGAGATATTTGAGTTCTATCTGTTTCACAAGCAGAATGTCAACTTCTATCATCATGTTCATGTTTTTCAACAGATTCTCGCTATAGTTGACTTTGTTGAGGAAGAACGGATAGAATCCATGGTGCAGATATGCCTGGAAATATTCTCGAGGATTTACTTTTGAATAGATTTCTGATGCAATTTGCCTATGATTGGTGATGATTTCATCAAGAGTGTATGAGCGCAACTGGAGTCCTGTAGATAAATTCAAGAACTCGCGGAATGAGAATCCTCGTAAATTGTATGATTTTACGATGCCGTTCAACTCTGGATTTTCATCTTTCAAACGCATCACAGGAGAACCTGTGAAAATGATTTTCAATCCAGGGTAGCGATCGTAGCATTCACGCAATTGTGCACTCCAATCTGGCTGCTTGAAAACTTGGTCAATAAGCAGTACTTTACCGCCGGAATGGTAAAACTCGCCGGCAAATTCTGTGATGCCGACATTTTGGACGTAAAAGTTGTTAGTGTTAATATACAGACACGAATGGTCGTATGGAGAAAAGTGCTCCTTGGCATATTGTAACAAGAACGTAGTCTTACCTACACCGCGAGCACCTTTGATGCCAATCATTCGGTCTTTCCAATTGATTTCGTCCATCAAGTCACGACGTACGGGGGCTTTTAAGTGCTCTACCAAGTAAGCATGGGTACGGAAAAAAGATTCCATAATTCGTTTGGGTTAATTAAAGTATGTCATTCGCGAATGTCACAAATACACCCGAAAAAATGCTTTTGTGACTAAATTTAGTGCAAAAGTAAGCATTTTTTTTCGTAATCGCAAACTCGACTTTGCAAAAAATGATATTTTAGGTAAAAAAATGTTTTTCGAGGAATCTTTTTGAGGATAAAAAGCCTCATTTGAAAGCAGGTCGCAAGTCGTTTTGCAGAAATGAGGATTTACGCTACGTGTTCACTGTCTACGTAATATTTCAATCACTATGTGTGTAGTATTCTGCAAACGGTGATTGAAATATTATGCAGGCAGTGCTGGGTATTGCATCGTTGAACAATGTAGTGAGCCATGCTGGATGATGAGAACATTGCAATCGATGCCTATGATTTCTCTGTCTGGAAATGCTTGTTGAAGTTGAGTAAGAGCCATTTCGTCTTTTTCGGGTTGATTGTAGGTGGGAACAAGAACGGCTCCGTTTATGATAAGGAAATTAGCATGTGTTGCTGGTAATCTTTCTCCCTCCGTGTCGTAACAAGCATCTGGCAGAGGAAGAGGATATAGTGTGTATGGCTTCCCGTCGGCTGTACGAAGTGCTAATAGCTCTTTTTCCATTGCTTGCAATTCAGCATAATGCTCGTCGTTTTCCTCATAACATTTTACATAAGCAATTGAAGTGGGGGAACAAAATCTTGCAACAGTGTCTATGTGTCCGTCTGTGTCATCGCCTGCCAGCCAAGAATGTTGTATCCAAAATATCCTTTCTGCATGAAAGCATTGCTTCAGGTAATCTTCTATATCTTCTTGAGACATAGTGTTATTCCTGTTCTCGGAAAGAAGACAGCTTGTTGTAACCATCAAACTTCCTTCACCATCGCTTTCTATGCTTCCTCCTTCGAATACGAAGTGAAGCAAATTCTTGTATTTAGCCTCTATGTTGTAGTTTTGGTAAAAACTTTTGATTTGAGGGAAGATGGTTTTGTTGATTTGATTGTCGTTGTTGGCTGCAAATTTCAATCCCCATCCATTGAATTGGAAATCGTTGAGAATTACCTTTCTGTTTGGGGCATCAATGCAAGTGATGAAGCCATGGTCGCGTGCCCACGTGTCGTTGGTGTCACATGGAAGGAATGTGATATTGTCAAGACAAACCTTGTGATTTTCCAGTTCTTTTTGTGCTTCTTCTGGATGCTGTGCTATAATCCAAAGTGGTTCGAATCTCGTTATTTGTCTTGCTATTTCGCAGAAACAGTCAATGGCATCAGCAAGTACTGGTGCCCAATCCGTGTCTTTGTGAGGCCACGTTAATTGCACAAATGCTTGCTGATGCCACTCTGATGGTAGATACATATATATAATAATGTGGGAATTTTATTTTTTGAGAGGTTCTGGACCGTTGAGCGTAGGCTTGACTGGGATGATATTGCCTTTCTTGTCGAAAGTCATCTTGTCGATACAAACTTCGCGGTGGGTACCTGGTACGCCTCCACCGAATTTTCTGTCCACATAGTTTTTGTTGATGCGATGGTAGCAAATGTACCATTCATCTTTGCCTGGAATCTGGAGAACTGAATTGTGAGCAGTTCCATAAATCTTATCTTCAGGTACTTGCTCGATGACACGGTAGTTATTCTCGTCTATCACGATGTCGCCTAATGGGGATTTGCTTGTGCCGTAACATACGTGGTAGTTAGGAGAACCTGTGTCGTCAACAGACCACATGAAGTAGTAAGTTCCTTTGCGGTAGATAACGTATGGAGCTTCGCGATAAGCCCATGTCTGCAAGTTTCCGCCTTTAGGAGTCATGAGTTTTTCTGTTTCTTTCTTGATGCTGATCATGTCGTCGTTCAGCTCTGCTCCTGCCATGTATCCATTGCCCCAGTAAAGGTAGAACTTCTTTGACTTAGGGTCTTGGAACACATCCACGTCAATTTGCTGTCCATGGTTCTGTCCGGCAGGAAGCTGGTCAACCACTGGCTGCCCGCAATCAACAAATGGTCCTGTTGGCGAATCGCTGATGGCACATCCGATAGATTTGCGGTTAAATCCACGGCGGGTGTCGTGTGCTGAATAGTAGAAGTAGTATTTGTACGAACCGTCCTTCTGCTTGCGCTCGATGATGCATGGTGCCCAAGCATTGCCATTTGCCCATTTCACTTGGTTGCTTTTCACATCAAGCATCTTGCCTTCGTCTTTCCAGTTCACGAGGTCTTCTGAGGAAAATACGCTGAAATCATAACCTCCCCATCCAGGAGTTCCATCTGTTGTGCTGTAGATGTAGTATTTCTTTGTTTTGTTAGAATACATGATTTCTGGGTCAGCATGGAATCCTGGGATTACTGGCTGGTTGTGGTTGCCAAATTCTTTCAGCAAACGGTCTTTCTCTGCTTGCGTGATAGGAATCATCGTGCCGTGACGTGGGGTGAATTTGCCTTTTGTCTCAGTATTCTGTACAAACTCAAATGTTTTGAGGTCTGTTGATTTGCAGAATTGGTAATATCCGCTTCCGTAGCAGTCATACATGATAATCCATGATTTTCCATCAATAGCCTTGCAAACGCCAACGCCTTCTACAGCTTCTTTCGTTTGTTCTACATTGCCATCCAGCATTCTCCATCTGTCAGTCAGATTCTTTGCGACAGCTTGATAAATTCCACGGCCTGCTTCTTGCTTGTAGAAGAGGTGGTAAAGCTGGTCGTTTTCGTTGTAAACAATGTCTCCGTCGATAGTTGCATTGCCTGCGTCGAAAAGCCATTTTGGTTCGCCTTCCAAGTCGGTAAAATCTTCGTTTGCATACTGATAGTAGATTTTATCGAAACTGCCTGGGTCACTGGTTCTTAAGGAGTAGAATACCATGTATTTGCCGGCTTTTTTGTCGTAGATGGTTTCTGGTGCCCATACACGGATGACGTTTTTCCATTCTTTGGTGTAGCGAGTAGGGAAGTTGACGGTAGAGTGTTCCCAATTGATGAGGTCTTTGGATTTGAGCAGAACCATACCTCTATTGCTTGACCATCCGTAGGCAGATCTCATGTCAGTTGCCACCATGTAGAATCCTTTTCCATCTTCACAGCGGAGAATGTGTGGGTCGCGTACGCATTGTGTAAGTGCGATAGTGTCAGATGAAATGACTGGATTTCCGTGGTTTAGCGGAGTGAAGTTATAGCCGTCGTCAGAGATTGCATAGCAAATCTGTTCATCTTTTGGGTCATTGCTGTTGAAGTAAGTGAACAGGTATGCAACCATAGCGTTAGGGTCATTTGTGCTTTCCTGTTTTGTTTCTTTTTTGTCAGCAAATGCAGACGTTGCAAGAGATGCACAGATGAGAGTTGCTAATAAAAACTTGTTGTTCATAAGTGTTAGGTTTTTGGTGTAAATTTATGATTGTGTTTATTTCTTTCTTTATGAAGATAAAAATTCTTCTGCTTTCTGAATGTCTGATGCGTGGTCAACATCAAGAATTTTGCTGAATGGGTATGCTTGCAGTTTGAGTCCTTCTTTGACGAGCTGTCGTTGGAAGTTGCGCATTCTTGATTGGCCTTCTTCTATGCATTTGTCTATGATGGCAAATGACTTTTCGTCTAAGCTGTATATTCCGCCTGAGATATACTTTTGTGGCTGCTCATCGTGAAATCCTGTTATGGTAAGCTCTTTGTCCGTAGAGATGTAAAGAGGCTTCTCGTCGTCTATATAGTCAGTCACGGCCATAATGCCATCGCTGTTAGAGTTTTCCCAAATTTGGATGTACTCTTTGAATTCATTTTCACGGAAAATCGTGTCTACAGTAGTGAGGCAGAATTTCCCGTTTCCCATTATCTTTCTCAATTCGTAAAAACTGTGCATAGATGATTCTGTTGTTTTTACAATGAGTTGGATTTTTTTGTCGGCTTCTTGCAGCTTTCTGAGATGAGACTGGGTTAGTGGCGTGAGATTGTTGGTGATGATGAAAATGGAATTGGCCTTGCAGTCGTTGAAAATGCGTATAAGCCGGTCAATCATTGCTTCACCGTTTATCTTGACCAAAGGCTTGGGCAGTTCGACTCCTTCTTGTGCCAGTCGTGAACCTTCTCCTGCTGCTAATATGGCAAAGTTCATGGTCGTATTAATTTAAATAGATAATGTATAATCATGGATGCGCGTGGCTTTTTTAGAGTTGGGAACTTTTAATTCTTGAGCCTTTCCATGATTATACATTATGAATTAAATTAGAAGTTGAATTCTTCACTGACGCTTTTTTCTTCAGAAACGGCACGGATTGCGCGGGCAAACATTTCTGCGATAGAGAGCTGTTTCAGCTTTGGACAGTCTTTCTTGTATGGAATAGAGTCGGTGAAAACGATTTCTGTCAGGCTTGATTCCATTACTCGGTCGCATGCAGGGTCGCTCATGACGCAATGGCTTGCTACGGCTCTTACGCTCTTTGCGCCTGCTTTAAGCATCTCATTGGCAGCGCGTGTGATTGTTCCTGCTGTATCTACGATGTCGTCAACGAGCACAACATCCTTGCCCTCTACGTCACCGATGATTTGGATGGATTCTACTACATTGGCACGCGAACGTGTCTTGTTGCACAAAACGAGTGGAGCATGAAGCTTCTTGGCGAAAAGTCCAGCACGTTTAGCTCCGCCTACGTCAGGTGTTGCGATAACCAAATCGTCAAGATGGAGAGACTCTACATAAGGAATTTCAACAAGTGAGCCATAGAGGTGATCTACTGGTACGTTGAAGAAGCCTTGAATCTGGTCGGCATGCAAGTCCATTGTAATGAGACGGTCGATGCCCGCAACGCTTAAAAGGTCTGCAACAAGCTTGGCGCCAATGCTTACTCTTGGCTTGTCCTTGCGATCCTGTCGTGCCCATCCGAAATAAGGAATAACTGCAATGATGCTTCGTGCGCTGGCACGCTTAGCTGCATCAATCATCAGCAGCAGTTCCATGAGATTGTCGCTGTTTGGAAAAGTGGATTGAACGAGGAATACATCGTATCCGCGAATAGACTCTTCGAAGGAGACAGCGAATTCACCATCGGCGAAATGGGTGATAATCATGTTGCCAAGAGGGCAATTCAAACTTTCACAGATTTGTTCTGCTAAATGCCTTGTCTTTGTACCTGAAAATACCTTGAATGGTCTTGCTTCACTCATGATTTTCTAACTATTTAGAGAATTGATAGGTTAAATTTACTGCAAAGGTAGTAAGAAAATTCGAGTAAGTGAACAAAAAAACAAATATATTTTCTTTGTTCATTTGTTTTTTCTAATTCCCAACGATAAAAGGATGTAAACCGCGTTCTAGTTGTGCATTGTGCATCTTGCTTTTGGGGCACAATGTCGAACTTTCATATATGATTAGTGTATGGAAACAGCCTTTGAAACATTGCCCCCGTCGTCATAATTACGATGCCGAGTATAACGTAATTATGATGAAGGGTGCAACGTAATAGCAATGAAGGGCAAAGGCCTAATCTATAAAAAAGTGAAACGAAGAAGCGCAGTCGGATTGATGATGTGCCTCGTGTTTGATGTGTGCATGATCAGAATGCACTTTCCATGTGAAAGTAGAGACTGTGGTAGCCTTCGTCTTCCATTTCGCTGGCAAAGATGTTGAAGTCTATTCGGATATTTTCTCTGTCGGGGAAGGGGATAGCGATGGTTGCTTCTGCCTGATTGGTCCTGGAGATATGGGAATTGGAAATGATGTGTAAATCGTATTTTTCTTTTGCTAAAAGGATAAAGCGGTCGACGAGTAGCTTAATGTCAATCTTGTGGCATGTGGCATCATCGGCTGTCGATTCTTTTGGATACGTGTTTTCGCAAATGCTGATATGCACAGGAAAGAACCCTTTTGGATATGTCTGCTGTTCTGTATTATTCATGAAAAATGTGATAAAATTGTCAAAATGGCATTTTTTGTACTAAATAAGGTTAAAAAAAAGAGAATTCGTTTAATTACAAACATTTTAACACCTATCTTTGTAACCAATTTGACTACAAAGTTAGTGAATAATGTTGAAACTATTTATTTTTTCTATTATAATTGTCGGCATAGCGATGCTTTTTCTGTGTGTTAGATTGGTGTTCAAGAAGAACGGACGCTTCGTCAAGACACATGTGAGTCAATCAAAAGCAATGCGCGACAGGGGGATTACCTGTGTACAAAGTCAGGATTATGCCATGCGTCATCAGTCGCCCTTGGCAGTAAAGGAATAAACAAACTTTTATATAATATGAAGAAAATTACAACACTTGTCCTGAGCGGACTTATGATGATTGCAGCTGCTGCAGTCATTACATCATGCAACGATGCAAAAGAGAACGCCTCTGCGGAGGCTGCTGCTGAAACTGTTGCAGAGAAGGAGCCAAGCTATAAGATTGCTTTTGTGCTCATAGACACGTTAACTTCACAGTATCAGAAGTGCAGAGATTTGGAAGAAGAGTTCATCCAGAAACGCGCCAATGCAGAATCTACAATCAATGCAAAAGGCAAGAGCTTCCAGAACCAGATGCAAGAGTTCAACAGAAAGTATCAGAGCAATCAGTTCACACAGCAGCAGTTTGAAGCAGAGCAGGCTCGTCTCGCAAAGCTGCAGCAGGATTTGGAAGAACTTCAGATTCGTTTGAGCAATTCATTGCAGGAAGAGTATCAGAAAGAGTTCCAGGAACTTACTGACACTATTCAGAGCTTTACAAAGTCATACGCAAAAGCAAAAGGATATGATTTCATCCTCTGCAAATCATCAGGCATTGACAATGTGCTTTATGCAAACGAAGCATATGACATTACAGATGAGGTGGTTAAAGGATTGAACAAGCGTTACGAGATTGCAAACGCAAAGAAAGAAGAGAAGAAATAAGAGATTTCTCAAAACAGATGTGTGCCCCACAACGATATATCGCTGTGGGGCACATCAATTTAAAGGCTATCTCATCATGTCTGTGTTTATTCACCCAATCCAACTTGGATTATCTTTCTATATTCAATTATTCTTTCTTGGGCATAAAAATGGGCTACCCCCTTTCTCTCGAAAAAGAATAGCCACAACACAAACACAAAATAAAACACGATTAACGAATTTGGTACACGACCAAAACGTTATTGTTTATATGTTATAATGTATACAAAGTCGTTGCTTTTTTGTATTTTTACTGAATCCCGTCTTCACGGAGTTTTACCTGCCACTTCCATGCAGAAGAGAGGATTTCGTCAAGTGGAGTGTCTGCACTCCAGCCAAGCACTTTGTTGGCTTTGTCTACATTACCCCAAATTGCCTCGATGTCTCCTTCGCGTCTTGGAGCATACTCCCAGGGGAGTTTTACGCCTGTTGCGCGTTCAAAGCTTTCTACAATTTCGAGGGTTGAGTAGCCATGTCCTGTACCAATGTTGAAAACTTCTACAGGGTCAGTCTCTTGCTCAAGCACTCGCTGCATCGCCTTTACGTGAGCCTTTGCAAGGTCAACAACATAGATATAGTCACGAATGCAAGTTCTGTCAGGGGTATTGTAGTCGTTACCAAAAATCTTGAGTTGCTTGCGAATGCCGATAGCTGTCTGTGTAACAAATGGGATAAGATTCATTGGCACGCCATTAGGCAGTTCGCCAATGTGTGCTGATGGATGTGCGCCAATAGGATTGAAGTAACGTAAGATGATAGACTTGATAGGTGCTCCAGAATGAATGTAATCTTCAATGATTTCTTCGTTCACCTGCTTGGTGTTTCCGTATGGTGACAATGCTTTCTGAATTGGAGCCTGTTCTGTTACGGGCAGATTCTCTGGAGTTGGCTGGCCATAAACGGTGCATGATGATGAGAATATGATTCCTTTGCTTCCATACTTGGTCATGAGCTCAAGCACGTTCATGAGGGAATTGAGATTGTTGCGATAGTAGAGCAGGGGCTTTTCGACAGATTCTCCAACAGCTTTTGATGCTGCGAAATGGATACACCCTTTTATCTGATACTTTTGGAAAACGGCCTCTGTTGCAGCATAGTCATTAAGGTCCACCTGCTCAAATGCAGGACGTATGCCTGTAATTTTTTCAATACCATCTACAACTGCAGCATTTGAGTTAGAGAGATTGTCGATTATAACAACATCATAGCCCGCTTGTTGCAATTCAACAGTTGTGTGTGAACCGATGAATCCAGTTCCTCCGGTCACAAGAATTGTTTCTTTCATGTGTGTGTACGGTTTAATAATTAGTTTTTAACACGAAATGAAGAAGGATGAAAAAAGAGTACCGTTCTAAAATTTTTCTTTGCAAATGTAATACAAATTATTCATACTTCATCATTTCATGTTGTTTATTTTTTTATGAAAATGCACTTTTGGAAAAAAATGAACTTTTAATACGAATTAATGCTCAATTTTATATGGCATTCATCTCCCATTTGTGTTGTCGCTTTTACAACATATATTCCCTTAGGCAGTGCAGCCACGTTGAGTGAAGCAAACTGCCTTCCAGCTCTCATAATAGCATTTGCAGGCATCGGCATGCCTAGTGTG
>JAEIGA010003947.1_pt1 | contig 23035 bp, 18 predicted proteins | sample 9270691 | NCBI WGS metagenome assembly JAEIGA01 (sample SAMN17057246, study PRJNA624740) | gut metagenome | biome: biome; isolation source: fecal sample | host: Bos grunniens | place: China: Xizang | collected 2019 | reverse complement strand
GTCAATGTAAAACGTATGTGCGAAAAAAAATTTCAAACAACTTTTTTTATAGCAGGTTGCAACAGTATTTTCATATTCCCACTTTTTTCCACGTCCGTTTTTATAGATGCACCACAACAAGAACACTTCATCACAACACCCTCACAGCATCCAATTACATCTATTAGTTTTTCCCCGCATAAAGGGCAAGATACACTTATTTTTTTACTCATAAAATCTCCTTCTTTGATTTTTGGCACAGTAATTTTTGTCAACTTTTTGGCACAATTATAAAATATAGACTATCTCTGTTCATAAATTTTACGCATAAAACACGCAAAAAAACAAGTAAAACATACAAAAAACCTACATTTTCCATAATATTTATATTATAAAATGTGTTATCTAAAATCATCCAGTGCGTGGTCATCTATTTTTCTTGGGTTTTCCCCCTCGCCCCACCGATAAGTTTTAAGTTCACGAATAAGGTTTACGCAACTTGGAAAAATGTAAATTTTGCTTTTGTTATCGTTTACCTTTAGATATTGCTTTACCCTTTGAATTCCGCTAAACATATCTTTATTAACCCTTGGGTTAGCAATAATCCCACACTCGTAAAACAACTCGGTCACACTTTTTGATGAAGCAAGCGTTTTTTGGTTTGCAGCAGAGTCAATAAGGGTGTGATATCTGCCTTGCCCGTCCGTTTTCCAATTAAGCCGTTTGCAAATTTCCTTGATTTTGTTAGAGTGATAAACAACGTCTTTTCCCGCTTCAAAATGCTCTGCAACAACGTAAACGTTTCCGTCATAGTCAACAGCATACCAATGTGCTGATAAAGGGTTGTTTAAGCCGGGGTCGATTGAAATTGTGTCCTGCCAATCGAGTGGGATATGTATAGGCTCTTTTAAAACGTGGATATTTTCATCAAACTCGGTATAAACCAGCCCCGAACTTTCCTTAAACCTGCCGTATCTTCGACTGCTTAATTGGTCATCTGACAATGTTTTGGTTAAAAGTTCCACTTCGTTTTTGTTTAGGTAAGGGTTATCTGCCCACTCCATAAATTCATACCACACTTCAGGGTTATTTTCGGTGTTGAGATAGATTTTATCGTGAATAAAGGTAAGCCCTTTTAAAGGCGTCATCGTTCCGAAAATATCCCCACACTTGTCAAGAACACGCATTCGGCACTCATCGTAAATATCTTCTGGCGGTTCTTCATCAAACCACACGAAATCAAGAGACGAGCCTTGGAATTTTTCTCTGCCTTGGTCGCAAGACTTAAAGCCGATAACCGATATTCCACCAAACACGTTTTTAATGCGGATTTGGTCGATAACACCATATTTAAGGCTTTCTTTTTTGCCACTTAACATAGTCACGTCTTCTATCCACGAAGGGTTTATGTAAGACAAAATTTTGTTTTGTGCAACGTCCCTTTGCACCTGCCACGAAAGCGACACCACCCAACCGAAAACGTTATCTTTGTTTTCTCGATAAGGGTGAATTCCCCTTGCCATATAAACGCTTTCAACCGCCCCGCACTCTGTTTTGCCACTTCTGTTTCCACCGAAAACCCATCTGTTCTTTTTTTGGCACTTGTGAAAGGCAAGTTGCTTTAGATGCACCTTTTCACCCACGTTATATTTGCTTAACCTATCATCGCCCTTGCGTCTTTTTTCTTCGTTTTCAATCGCCTTAATTTTTTGAATAACGCTCTGCATAATTCCCCCAAAACTTATCGACGGCGACATTGTATCAAACATTTTTTATTTGTAAATAGGGGTATGACGGCATTTTATAAAAAATTTTTTGGACAAAAAAAATAAAAGTCCAAATTTATTTTTGGACTTTTATTAATTTATTTTTATTAAGTTTAAATCTTAAAAACTTGCTCTGGTGAACGCTTTTTGTTTTCGTTCTTTAAGGTTTTTCCCTTTGTCGTTCTGCCCTCTATCGAAAGGTCTTCGGTGTTGACGGCAAACGCCACGCCAAAGTTATCGATAACGGCTAAATCAAACGGTTCTTTAACGTATCCACCATAAACGACGCTTGTATCTTTGCCAAGTTCAACAATCTTAACGCCCTTTCTATATCTTGCCAAAGGCTCTATTTCAGCAACGATAACACGCTTATAGAAACCAGCGTCGGTTATAACTATAATTTCGCCTTCTTCATCGACTTGCGAAACAAAGGTTATTTCATCGCCCTTGTTAAGATTCAAGCCTTTAACACCACCAGCAACCCTGCCTTGAACAGGGATATCGTCTTTAAGTGCGTTTAGTGCCATGCCTTTTTTGGTCATAAAGAAAACTGTGGTTTGGTCTAAATCTTGCTCAACGCTCATCAACTCGTCGCCATCTTTAAGTTTAATTGCTTGATAGTATGGTTTAATTAAGTTATATTCTGCCCACTCGGTCTTTTTAATCAAGCCGTCTTTTGTAAAGAATAACAAGTGCCCTTGTGGAAGGTTGTTTTCGTCAACAGCAAAGAATGCAACAGGATATTCGTTTCGGCTTGCTTCTTTGCAAACTTCAGTAAACTTAACGCCCTTATCCCTAAACCTGCATTCTGGTGCAACTTCCATATCGATTTTACAGCAATTTCCAAGGTTGGTAAAGGCAAGCAATGTTTGGTCGCTTCTCGCCTTACATTTAATTTTGACAAAATCGCTTGGGGCAGAGTTTGGCTTAACCGACTTATCACTCATTTTATAGTTCTTTTCGGTCATTTTCTTAAATGCTTTGCCGTTTGTAAAGGCAACCACAAAGTCATCAATTTGCTTTAATTCTTTTTCAACGCTTTGAATATCCATTTCCTTGTCGCCGATAATAAGATTACTTCTTCTATCGTCGCCGTACTTTTTCTTAATTGCGTTGAGTTCAGACTTAACCACTTCCATTTGCCTTGCCTTGCTACCGATAATAGCGGTTAATTCTTTAATTTTCTTATTTAATTCTTTTAGTTCTTCTTCAAGTTTATAAATTTCAAGTTTGGTAAGTCTTGCAAGTCTTAAATCTAAAATTGCATTGGCTTGCACTTCGCTTAAATCAAAGCGTTTTCTCAACTTTGCCCTTGCATCAGTGGTGTTTTCGGCACCCTTAATAATTTTGATAACTTCATCAATATTTTTAACGGCAACGATAAGCCCTTCTAAAACGTGTGCCCTTTCTTTTGCCCTTTCAAGTTCAAATTTAGAGCGACGCAAAACGATATCCCTTTGATAATTTACGTAATAACTTATAATTTCGAGCAAGCCCAACTGACAAGGTTTGCCGTTTGCAATAGCAACCATATTGATGCCAAAACTCGTTTCTAGGTCGGTATTTTTATATAGATATGCCAAAATAGCCTTTGCATCAGCGTCTTTTTTAAGTTTAACAAGGGCACGCATACCATTTCTATCAGACTCATCAACAACGTCTGCTATGCCACCTAAAAATTCCTTTCTTTCTTCTTTTAATTCGGCAATCTTTTTAAGTAGGTTTGCTTTGTTGACCTGATAAGGCAGTTCTGAAATAACAAGGTTTTGCTTTTCGCCCGTATCCTTTTCAATGTTTACCCTTGCCTTAATCTTAATCTTGCCACGGCCCGTCCTATACGCTTCTTCAAGTTCTTCGCCAGCAATAATATAGCCACCCGTTGGGAAGTCAGGTGCTTTAATATGTTTCATCATATCTTTTAGCGAAATTTTTGGGTTATCGATATAAGCGATAGTTCCGTTAATAACTTCCACCAAGTTGTGCGGTGGGATATTGGTTGCCAAACCGACTGCAATACCCGTTGCACCATTTACTAAAAGGTTTGGGTATCTGCCAGGTAAGGTGTCTGGCTCTTTTTGGGTATCGTCAAAGTTGAGTGAAAAATCAACCGTGTCTTTATCAATATCGTTTAAAAGTTCAGATGCAAGCGGTTGAAGTCTTGCTTCGGTGTACCTATAAGCCGCAGCCGAGTCGCCGTCAATCGTTCCGAAGTTGCCTTGCCCGTCGATAAGTGGCATACGCATATTAAAGTCTTGAACCAAATGCACGATTGCACCATAAACTGAACTGTCGCCGTGTGGGTGGAATTTACCCAAAACTTCACCGACGATTTTAGCACACTTTTTGTGTTTTTTGTCATAAGTTAAACCCATTTCATACATAGCGTATAAAATACGCCTTTGAACAGGTTTAAGTCCGTCCTCAACCCTTGGCAACGCCCTGTCTAAAATAACGTTTTCGGCGTAAGGTATCATTGAGTTTTTCAAAACTTCGTCAAGCGAAGAAAAAATAATTCCCTTTTGGTTTTCCATAATCCTTTACCCCTTAATCACGCTTAATCTTTGTAAACCCGTCTTCTTTATTGAAGTTTGCGTGTTCAAAAATATATTTCTTTCTTTCGCTAACTTCATCGCCCATCAAAACGGTTATAAGTTTATCGGCTTCTGCCGCATCTTCAATGGTGACACGCATAAGTGAACGGGTTTCTGGGTTCATTGTCGTTTCCCAAAGTTGTGCTGGGTTCATTTCGCCAAGCCCTTTATAGCGTTGGATGTCATACCCCCTGCCAACTTTTGCTATCTTTTGGTTTAGTTCGTTGTCATCGTAAGCATATTCTTCAACGCTTCCTTTTGAAACTTTATAAAGTGGTGGCATACCGATATAAATATGCCCCTCGTTCACAAGTTCACGCATATATCTAAAAAAGAAAGTCAACAGTATTGCTCTAATGTGTGCACCGTCTTGGTCAGCATCGGATAAAATGATAACTTTGTGGAATTTTAAGTCGTTTATATCAAAGTCCGCACCAATGCCCGTGCCAAGTGCACTTATAATAGTTCTGATTTCTTCGTTTTGCAAAATTTGGTCAAGTTTTTTCTTTTCAACGTTAAGTGGTTTACCACGGAGTGGTAAAATTGCTTGATATTGACGCATTCTCGCTTGTTTTGCACTTCCGCCAGCCGAATCACCTTCGACTATAAAAAGTTCGTTTAACTCTGGCTTTCTTCCCGAGCAAGATGCAAGTTTGCCAACCAAGTTTTGTGATTCAATGCTTTTAGATGCCCTTGCAATTTCCTTTGCTTTTTTTGCAGCAAGCCTAACCTTTGCTGCCCCCAACGCCTTGTTGATAATGGCATCAAAAACCTTGCCAAGTTTTTTATTCTTCATTAAAAGGTCAAGTTCATTTACCGTCACGCCTTCAACTGCTGGGCGTGCTTCTGGGTTGCCAAGTTTGGTTTTTGTTTGACCTTCAAACTGAACGTTTTGCATTTTAACCGAAACGATTGCCGTTAAGCCTTCCTTAAAGTCATCGCCTAAAAGGTTATCGTCTTTATCTTTAAGCAAGTTTCTTTCCCTTGCATAATCGTTAAGCGAGCGTGTTAAACCCGACCTAAACCCCGTTTCGTGCATACCACCTTCGCCGGTTGGAATATTGTTTACGTAAGAATAAACACTATCGGTATAAGCATCGGTGTGTTGAATTGCAACTTCTATATAAATATTGTCTTTTGTCGCACTATAAAAAAGTGGTTCAGCGTAAAGCGAACTTTTGCCTTCGTTTAAGTATTTAACAAAGTCAACAATACCGCCATCATACTTATAGGTACGGCTAAAATCAGTCTTTTCATCATAGAACTTAATTTCTAAACCCTTGTTTAGAAAAGCAAGTTCTTTTAATCTTTTCAAAATTGTTTCAACCGAAAACTCGGTCGTTTCAAACACTGTTTTATCAGGCATAAACCTAATAAAAGAGCCACGCTTTTTGGTCTTTTCTTTGGTGTTTTTAAGCGGTGCAACAGGCACACCCGACTTAACCTTTCCGCTTTCCTTATCAAAATAACTGTGGAAATCCATTCTATAAATTGTGTCTTTATAAACCTCAACCGTAAGCCACTCTGAAAGTGCGTTTGTCACTGACGCACCAACGCCGTGTAGCCCCCCTGAATAACTATAATTATCAGCATCAAACTTTCCGCCTGCGTGAAGTTGGGTAAAGACAACTTCTACCCCCGATACGCCTGCCTTTGAGTGAATATCGGTTGGAATACCTCTGCCGTTATCTTCAACTGATGCAGAGCCGTCTTTATATAATTTAACTTCAATTTTATTTGCAAAGCCGTTTGCCGCCTCGTCAACGGCGTTATCAACAATTTCCCAAAGAATATGGTGCAAGCCCTTAACACTGGTCGTACCGATATACATACCAGGGCGAAGTCTAACTGCATCTAACCCTTCAAGAATTTTTATATCTTCTGCTTTATAACTATTTTTAGCCATCACTTTTCTCCATATATAACGCTATTACTCTTAATATTGTACTATATATTGTGTTTTTTTTCAAGGGATTGAAAAAATTTTTGTTTATTTTTCCATAAAAAGTAAAAAACAACCTTAACTAAAAAGTCAAAGTTGTTTTTAATTTGTTTATTTTGTTTTTAATTCTCGCCTTTATATCCCCAAACCACAGTACAGTTAGAATAATTCCAATCGTTATCCCAACCACTTGGCTTACTTTGTGCTTGACAATAAATTGTTAATGAATCGCAATCTCTGAACGCATAACTACCTACACTTGTCACACTGTCTGATATTATTATACTTGTGAGTGACTTGCATTTATAGAACGCATAAGAAGGAATTTCTGTTAAAGAAGTTGTTTCTAACTTTGTTACTATTTCATTATTAAGGTATAAATCATATTGCGTTTCTAAATGTTGTGCTATTTTTGATTGCATCCACTCATCTATTGTGCCTAAAAAGTTTACTTTTGTTAATGAACTACAATAAGAAAACGCTGATACACCTATATTTGCTACACTCTTTGGTATAGTTATGTTTGTTAATGAACTACAATTCCTGAATGCACCTATTTCTATACTTTTTGCACCATTTGGTATAGTAATACTTGTTAATGAACTGCATGAAAAGAATGCATATTCACCTATACTCATAACATTATTTGATATTTCTATTACTTCTAATGAGTCACAAATAAAAAACGCATAATTTCCTATACTTGTCACGTTGTCAGGCATTACTATTGCTCGCAATGAATCACAACGACTGAATGCGTAAGCACCTATATTTGTAACAGTAGTTGGAATAATAAATATCTTTTCAGTCTTTCCGGTTGCATATTGAACAAGCGTTTTTCCATCTTTACTATATAAATCACCATTTATTGATACATAATTACTATTTCCATCACTTACTTTTATATTAGTTAACGAATTGCAATCAGAAAATGCAGAAGCACCCACAATTTTGCAATTAGCGTTTATTGTTATAGAAGTTAAACTATTAGAAGTTGTACCTTCTAAATATAAATATAAATTTTCACTGTTACCTAAATATTTTAAATTGCTTTGTGTATTATATTTTAACTTATCACAACCACTAAATGCCTCTTCTCCTACATTTATCACACTATTCGGTATGACTATGCTTTGTAGTGACCAACAATCTTCGAACGCATAATCGCCTATACTTGTCACGCTATTTGGTATTTCTATATTTGTTAATGACTTGCAATAATAGAACGCATAATCGCCTATACTAGTTACGCTATTTTGTATTACAATTAATTCTAATGAATAACAAGAAGAAAACGCATAACTACCTATGAATTTGCAATGAGAATTAACAATTACTGTTGTTATATTAGATGATGTTGTACCTGCTAAATAGATATATTTATTTTCACTATTGCCTAAATATTTTAAGTTACCGTCTATATAAAACTGTAAATTAGCACAACCATAAAATGCATCAGTGCCTATACTTGTTACGCTATCTGGTATTATTATACTTTCTAATGAACTGCAATAAAAGAACGCGTATTCCCCTATACTTGTTACGCTATCTGGTATTACTATACTTTCTAATGAATCGCAATCATAGAACGCTCTTTCACCTATACTTGTCACAGGTTTGTCTTTATATACTTCAGGAATAATTACGTTCGCATTGCTACCTGTATATTTAACTATGCTATATTCCGTATTATTATTGACAAGAGAATATAGCAACCCTTGCTTATAGGTTGTATCAATTGCGCCACAACTGCACTCGCCCTCAACATAACTATGGCTGTGAGAAGGTGAACTACACGCAACTAAACCAACTGTGCATAAAAGCAAAATAAAAGTTAAAAGTGTAATCAAAAGTTTTTTCATAGGGTCTCCTTTAAAAAGCATTTAAAAATAAAAAGTGCGCCAACCGAAGCAAGCGCACTAAAACGCAAACTCCCATTGTCGCTAAACTAATTCTTAAATGGTAATAAAGGTGTTGCCCATATCATTATAAGTGGAATCTGCGTTTTTATCAAATTCAAAAAACGATATGAACAAAAGAGTATATTCCCATAAAAAAGAAAAATACACCTACTTATTCCCATATTAAATTAGTTTAGCATTATTATTTTATCACATAATAAGTTTTTTATCAAGCAATTTAATAAATATAAAAAACTCGGCTTTTGATTAGCCGAGTTTTTGGTTTTAATATGTGCTATTTTTTTATAGGTTTAGAGTTTCGTTCGTAAAAAACGCCGTCAGCATAGCCTTGAATTTGCTTGTTCTCATCAGCATCAGCAAGCCTTTTTTCACCCCACGCACAATAGAGTGGGTTTTGCTCTATATTGATAAAATCCCTATCTAACTTTTTAGCAACGACGCCCGTTGTGCCACTTCCCGCAAACATATCAAGCACCAAGTCGCCCTTATTTGAACTTGCCAAAACAAGTTTTGCAATAAGTTTTTCTGGCTTTTGGGTTGGGTGGGCTGTGTTTTCAGGCATTGACCAATAAGGCACTGCAATATCATCCCAAAAATTTGATGGGCAAGTGTATCTAAACTTTCCGTCATTATCTTCCGCCCAATCTTTTGGCACGCCGTTTTCCTTATAAGGTGCAAGCACTTTTTTCTTTTGCTTAACTGCGTCAAGATTAAAGGTATAATTATCGCTAACGGTTGCAAAGAAAATATCTTCCATAGAGTTTTTCCAGTTAGATTTTGCACCACGGCCTTTTTCCCTTTGCCAAGTTATTCTATTTCTTAAAATAAAGTTTTCTTCTAAAATCGTGCCGATAACAAGTGCACTTTTCCAATCGCAACAAACGTAAATGCTTGCAGTGTCTTTAAGTTTAGTCTTAACTGCATCAATCCACGCTTTTGTGTAGGTGGCATAATCGTTTAGATTACGCTTTTTAAAGCCGTTGCCGTGAAAGTTTTTATCAAGGTTATAAGGCGGGTCAACGATAAGAAGGTCCACGCTTTTATCTGGCATATTTTTAAGCACTTTAAATGTGTCCCCACAAATTGTGCAGTTTTTGCTTTCGCCATTATAGTCGGTTGCATTTACAACCTTATCTAAATATTGCTTTCCGTCTTCTAACGAAAAGTCTATTGTTTTATTCAAAGGTGATTTCATATTATTTACGGTAAAGTTTTAACCAAGTGTCAATTTTTGCCATTAAATCGGCGTTATTCGTTGTCTTTTTAAGCATATCGATAAGATTATCCGTGCTATCCCCACTGTCAGACAAAATGCTTCTGATTTTATAAACGGCTGAAAGTTCTTCTTCGCTTAAAAGCAATTCTTCCTTTCTCGTGCCCGATTTATAGATATCGATTGCAGGGAAAATTCGCTTTTCACAAAGTTCTCTCGACAAGCGAATTTCCATATTGCCCGTGCCTTTAAATTCTTCAAATATAACGTCGTCCATACGACTGCCCGTTTCGATTAAAGCAGTTGATAAAATGGTCAAACTGCCACCGTTTTCAATGTTTCTTGCAGCACCAAAAAAGCGTTTTGGGCCTTGCATAGCAACGGGGTCAAGCCCCCCTGATAAAGTCTTTCCTGAACTTTCAATGGTGTTGTTATACGCCCTTGTAAGCCTTGTAATAGAATCCATTAAAATAATAACGTTTTGCCCAACTTCAACAAGCCTTTTTGCTCTGTTGATAACTAATTCGGCTGCCCTAATGTGATGCTCTGGGCTTTCATCAAAGGTTGAGAAAACAACTTCACCGTTGACGCTTCTTTTAATATCGGTCACTTCTTCTGGGCGTTCATCAATGAGTAAAACGATTAACTTAACGTCCTTATAATTCTTCTCAATAGATTGAGCAATCATTTTTAGAAGTGTGGTTTTGCCTGTTTTTGGCGGTGCAACGATTAAGCCACGTTGCCCCATACCCAATGGACAAAATAGGTCGATTAAACGAATTGCAATGCTGTTTTCTTCATTTTCGCTTTCAAGTTTTATTCTATCGGTTGGGTAATATGGCAAAAGTTCATCAAAACTTTGTCTTTTGAAGAAAAGTTTTGGGTCTAAATCGTTTATGGCTAAAACTTCTTGAAGTGCCGCAGAGCCACCCGAAATAACGGTTTTTGCCCTGCCCTTAATCTTGTCGCCACGACGCATATTATATTTTTTAATATTTTGTGCTGAAACGTAAACGTCGTCTTTAGAGTTTTCGTAATTATTTGTCCTTAAAAACCCATAGCCCGAAACGTGTTGCTCTAACACGCCCTCAATCTCAAAACTATCGTCACTATCTCTAAATTCGGTTGTCTTAACAATTTGCTCGTCAACATATCTATTTGTCGCTTCCCCATCGTCTTTAACGTAATATTTAGAAACGTCCACGAAAATTTTTGGTGGAGCACCCCTTTTGTTTGGTGGGACAGGTTCAACCTTTCCGTTTTGAATATCTAAAATTAAGGCTATAACCTTATCTTTTTTCATACTTGAAGGCGACTTAACGCCAATTTGCCTGCCGATTTCTCTAACAGTTGTCAAATGTTCAACTTCTAAAATTTGTTTAGTAAACTTAATAAAATCTTTCATAATATTCCCTTATTTTTTAGATTTAATATGTTTTGCACACGCAATTCCGCTTATAAAAGCAAAGGTTAAGTTATATCCACCGCAGTCGCCGTCAACGTTAAGAGCCTCGCCCACGATATATAAGTTTTCTGCCAACTTGCTTTGGTAAGTATTTGGCTCAATTTGTGCCGTTTTAATTCCGCCCCTTGTCACTTGTGCATAAGAAAAATCAAGCGAGCCGTTGACGTTTAACTTAAAGTTTTTAATTGCATAAGCAATGTCGGTTGCACTGTTTGACTTTGCGTTTTTAACAAGCATTTGCCCTAACTTTTTGTTAAGCACCCCGCAAAGCAAATCGCCTTTTTCAACGTAAGAAATTTGTTGACGCTTTGCAATAATGTTTTCGGTTTGAGTAAAAGTTAAGTTTGGCAAAAACTCGATAATTAAATAGGTGTCTTTCTTTCCCGCAATACTTGCCGAAAGCGAAAAAATTGTTGAACCAGAAACGCCAAAATCGGTAAAGAGCAAGTCCCCCTCAACGCTCATAAGTGGTTTTGCCTTTTCAAACGCCGTCACCCTTGCCGTTTCCTTAATGCCTTTAAGCCCCTTAATTTTATCGGTTGGGGTTTTAAGTTGAACAAGCGATGGGTAAAGTTCGGTCTTTTTATGCCCGAAAGAAAGTGCAAGGTCATAAGCCGAGCCGTCCGTACCGAACTGCTTTCCTGCCGAGCCACCCGTTGCGAGTATAACGTTTTTTGCGTAATATTTGTCCGAGCCAACGCTAACTTCAAACCCAGCCGTGTTTTTGGCAACCTTGCTTACCCTTTTGCCCGTTAAAATGGTGCAGTTTTTATGGCTTAGGTATGCCCTTATGCTATCCAAAACCGAACTTGCTTGCTTGGATAATGGATAAACTTTTCCGTCTTTACCAGCACAAACGAAAATGCCAAGTTCAGATAGGTATTTTTTAAGGTCGATTTTCTTTGCTAAAGCACAAAACTGCTCGATAAAAGCCTTATCGCCATAATAATACTTTTCGGAAAATTTTTCGTTCATTAAGTTGCCTTGACCGTTGCCGGTTGCAATCAGTTTTTTGCCTACCCTATCATTTCGCTCCAAAATTAAAATTTCTTCGCCTAAAAAACCGTCGCTACCTTTAACAAGTTCAACGGCAGAAAGTAAGCCTGATGCACCACCACCAACAATAATGGTATTATAATTTTTTTGCAATTTTTTTCTCCTTGCAAATTTAGTTTAGTTCTTCTTAAAGTAAACTCTTGCCAAATGGCAAATAAAAGGTGTGTATATAGAATTATACACTTAAAATTAGAAATTTATTAAAGTAAAAATGTCGTTTATTTGACTAACGAAAGTTGTTGCACCAACTTTTTCAAGTTGGTCTTTATCACGGTATCCCCAAAGGACACTGATATTTTTAATGCCAACGTTTTGAGAAGTTAAAACGTCGGTTTCCCCGTCACCTATAAAAAATGTGTTTTCTTTTTTGACGTTAAGCGTTTTTAAAATGTTTAAGGTTGCCGTTGGGTCAGGCTTGCACTTAACCGAGCCAGATTGCCCAACAACCATATCAAAATTAAACTTGCTTAAATATTTTTCATAAACCTTTTCGGTTGTCATTTGTGGTTTATTGGTTAAAATTGCAAGTTTAAAACCCATTTCTTTTAACTTAATAAGCATTTCAGCCACACCGTCGAATAAACAGGTCTTTGGGCTTCCGCCTTCGGTGTAAATTTTGTTATAAAAGGCAAGTCTTTCATCAAGTTCAGTCCCCTCAATCCCGTTAAAACTTTGCTTGATTAAATTTCTTGCACCGTTTCCTATAAACTGCCTTATCTCGCTTTTTTGCCTTAAAGGCTGGTTAAAGTGCGAAAGGGTTAAATTAACGCACTCGTATATATCTGGCAAACTGTCGATAAGCGTGCCGTCAAGGTCGAAAATTATAAGTTTATCCATTACATTTCTTCCACAGTTTCAATACCTAAAAGGGTAAGAGCGTTTGTCAAGGTCGTTTTAACAGCCTTTGTGATAGCCAAACGGAAAGATTTAACCTTTTCATCTTCAACGGCAATTTTGCATTCCATATAGAACTTGTTAAACGCAGTTGAAAGGTCAACGGCATATCTTGTGATAAACGATGGCTCGTATTTTTCAGCAGACGCCTTAACCACGTCTTTGAACTTGCCAAGTTCAGCAATAACGCCATATTCAGCGTTGTTCATATCCAAAACTTCAAACTTTGGCGTGTCGCCACACTTAGCGATAACGCTGTTGCATCTTGCAACCGTGTATTGAACGTAAGGGCAAGTTTCCCCGTCAAAGTTTAAAACTCTATCATAACTAAAGGTAATATCCTTAATCTTGTTGTTGCAAAGTGCCCCGAAAATAACAGCACCCGTGCCGACAGCACTTGCAATCTTGTCTTTATCAGCAAGGTTAGGATTTTTGTCTTCAATAATAGCCCTTGCTTTTTCAATGGTTTTTGCGATAACGTCTTCAAGAAGAACAACGTTTCCTGCACGAGTGCTCATTGCCCCGCTTTCTAAACTAACCATACCGTAAGCAACGTGCACCATATCTTTTGCCCAATCTTTGCCCATAAGTTCAAGCACCTTAAAGAATTGCTTAAAGTGCAAGTTTTGTTGGTATGCAACAACGTATAAGCACTTATCGAAATCGTAAGTGTTCTTTCTATAAACAGCAGCCGCAATATCACGGGTTGCGTAAAGTGTTGAGCCGTCAGACTTTAAAATCAAGCAAGGTGGCATATTATATTCTTCAAGGTCAACGATAGACGCACCGTCAGAAATCTTAATTAAGCCCTTATCTTTCAACTCGTCAACGATAGGTGCCATTTTGTCGTTATAAAAACTTTCGCCAGCATAACTGTCAAAACTAACGTTTAAGAGTTTATAAATCTTTTCAACTTCTTCTAGGGTAATTTTCTTAAAGAGTTCAAAGAGTTTGTTGCTTTCCTTATCGCCGTCTTCAATAAGTTTAAAGTATCTCCTTGCCTCATCATCCATTTCAGGGTGAAGTTTAGCCTCTTCGTGGAATTTAACGTAAATTCTGTTTAGTTCTTTAAGTCTGCCTTCGTTAACAGCCTCAACCGAACTCCATTTTTTAAATGCAACGATAAGTTTGCCGAACTGCGTTCCATAATCGCCAAGGTGGTTAATACCCACGACTTTATAGCCCAAAAACCTATAAATCTTGCAAAGGGCACTGCCAATAACGGTGGTGCTTAAATGCCCTATATGGAAAGGTTTTGCAATATTGATTGATGAATAGTCAATGCAAACGGTTTTGCCGTTGCCGATAGTATCAGAGCCATAATTTTCGCCCAAACTTTCAATCTCGTTAAGCAAGTTTAAGGCATAATTTTTCCTGTTAATTTTAAAGTTTAGGTATCCGTTTACAGCCGTTGCTTCACTGATAAACTCGTCGGTGGTAAAACTTTGTTGCAAGCCTTGTGCAATCAAAACAGGGGGCTTACGCATAATTTTGCTTAACTTAAAACAAGGCAACGCAAAGTCACCCATATCGTTGTTTGGTGGCGTTTCAATAAAAGAAGTCAATTCTTCAATGGAAATACCCTCAATATTCAATTTTTCAGCAATAATCTTTTTGTAATCCATAATGCACCCCATAAGTGCTATAATAATAACATATAATTTGCAAAAATGCAACCTAAAAACTTGAATTTTTCTTTAATTTGGATTATAATTGATAAGCAAGATATATAAATGGAGAAAAAATATGAAACTCGGTGTCGTTGGTCTTCCTAACGTAGGGAAATCCACATTATTTAACGCAATCACGCACGCTGGTACAGAGTGTGCCAACTATCCTTTCTGCACGATAGAGCCAAACGTTGGTATCGTTGCCGTGCCTGATGAAAGGCTTACTGTTTTAGGTAAACTTTATAACACTAAAAAAATCACCCCTGCCGTTGTTGAATTCGTTGACATTGCAGGGCTTGTTAAAGGTGCAAGCAAGGGCGAAGGTTTGGGAAATAAGTTCCTAGCAAATATCCGTGAAACTGACGCAATCGTTCACGTTGTAAGGTGCTTTGAGGACGCTAATATCACCCACGTTGACGATGCGATTGACCCGCTCCGTGATATTGAAACTATTAACCTTGAACTAATTTTTTCTGACCTTGAAAGCGTTAAAAAACGCTATGACAAGGCACTTTCTATGGTTAAAACTGGGGATAAAAAATACAAGATTGAGGCAGAGTTTTTGGAAAGACTTTATAAGCATTTAGAAGACTTGCAACCTGCAAGAACTTTAAGTGTTTCTGATGATGAAAAGGACTACTTAAAAACTTTGTTTTTAATAACTGCAAAACCTGTTATCTATACTGCTAATATTAGCGAAAAAGATATGGGCAAAGATGAGAGCGAACTTCCACTCGTTCAAAAGGTTATTGACTTTGCAAAGCAAGAAAATTCTGAATATATGGTCATATGTGCTAAAACCGAAGAAGAACTTTCTATGCTTGAACCTGATGAACAAGAAATTTTCTTAAGTGAGTTTGGCTTAACAGAAAGCGGACTTGATAGGCTTGTTAAAACCTCTTATCGCCTTTTAGGGCTTATCAGTTATCTAACTGCTGGCGAAAAGGAAGTTAGGGCTTGGACGATTGAAAAGGGCACAAAAGCCCCACAAGCCGCTGGCAAAATTCACACCGACTTTGAAAAAGGCTTTATCCGTGCCGAAATCGTTGACTATGATATTTTGGTTGAACTTGGCAGTTTCAACGCAGCAAAAGAAAAAGGCAAAGTTCGTTCAGAAGGCAAAGAATACGTTATGCAAGACAGCGACGTTGTATTATTCAGATTTAACGTTTAATAAAATAAAAAGCAAAACTAAAAGCCACCGAAAACTCGGTGGCTTTTTTAATTTCTAATTTATAAATGTTTGCCTGCACTTTCTTAAATAACAATAATTAAAAATTATTAATAAGATGTTTATAATTAAGGATAGAATATTATACAATTTGAATGCTTGTAGATTGAGAGGGCACACTATAAAATATAACACTCTAAAAAATATTATTATAACGTGCATAGCCAACAGCATATTTAGAGAACCCTTTTTTAATCCAAATAAATTATAAAATACATTAATTATATATATGGAAATTAAAATATGCACATATCCTAAAAACTTATCGACTTTTTGTAAATCTAAATAATAACTATAAACGACGTTTTTTGTTAATGAAAGCAATTTATAATGAGTTCCACTAATAAATATTATGCCTATTGCTATATTTATAAATGCCATTGCCCACAACGCAAAATAAATTAGAAATTTATACCATTTATTGTTAAGCATATCGTACCGTGTATAAACCAAATTTATATTGACATAATTATATAGGACTTTTTCCTATATGTCAACTATTTTATAGTTATTTTTCCTATAATCTAGATGATGTTTGGTGGGGATTATGGATATAAAGAAAATTGTTGGGGAAAATTTAAAATTTGCTAGGAAAGCAAAAGGATTAACGCAAAAAGAACTTGCAAGCGAGTTAAACAAATATCAGTCTGATTACAGCGAATATGAAACAGGCAAAATTGAACTTGACTATGAAAAGATTGTGTTTTTATGCAAGCGTTTAGATATAACGCCAAACGAACTTTTTGGCGTTGATGATTAAAAAAAATAAAGCCGTGGTTTATTCCACGGCTTTTATTATTATATATAATGTTTATATGTTGATGTTGTATTCGGCGATATATGGAAGGTTTCTGTATTTTTCATCACAGTCTAGGCCATAGCCGATAACAAAGTAATCTGGAATTTCAAAAAGGGATAGGTCTGGGGTAAATTCAACAACCCTTCTTTCCTTTTTGTCAAGAAGTGTCACAACGTGTAAAGAGATTGGGTTTCTTTCCCCTATCAATTTGTGAAGATATTTAAGCGTTCTGCCTGTGTCCACAATATCTTCAACGATAACAACGTGATTCTTTGTCACGTCCCTATCCAAATCCATAACGACATTAACCTTGCCAGAAGATTCTGTGCCACTGAAATAACTTTGTGCACACATAAATGCAATTTCACAAGGAACGTTGATGGCACGGCAAAGGTCTGCCATAAACACGAAAGAGCCTTTTAAGATTGCCACAAGCAAAATTGGTCTGCCATCATAAAGGGCACTGATTTTTTCGCCTGCTTTTTTAATTTCTTCTTTAATTTGCTCTTCGGTGATTAAAGTTCTACCTATTCTTTTTTCATATTCAATTTGATTTGCGTGTTTTTCCATATAGGTTTTTCCTTTGTAATATTAAACTCATTATACCATATCAAAATTATTTTTTCAACATAATATTTAAATATTTTAATAAAAAATGGCAAAGCAAAAACGCTTTGCCATTTATTTAATTATTTCTTTCTTGGCTCGTAATGAGTGTGCAACAATTCGTGTGCTTTGTGTCCACCGATTTCGCCAAAGAAGTTGTCATAAAGTGCTTTAACGCCAGCATTTTCGTGACTCTTTCTCTTTGCCTTTTCAGCGTCGTCTTTATAAAGACCTTTTGCTCTTAAACCCTTATAGTCAAGGTCAGAACGTGTGAACGCATCAACGAAAGGTTGGCCACCACCGTTTACGCAACCGCCTGGGCAACTCATAACTTCAATAAATTGATAATCTGCTTTGCCAGCCCTTACCTTATCACAAAGGTCTCTTGCATTTTTAAGTCCGCTAACAACAGCAACCTTAACTTTAAGACCCTTAACGTCATATTCAGCCTCTTTAACGCCTTCCATACCACGAACGTCGGTAAACTCAACGTTTGCAAGTTTTTCGCCTGTGATAGTTTCAACAGCAGTTCTTAAAGCCGCTTCCATAACGCCACCGGTTGCACCGAAGATAACGCCTGCACCCGTATATTCTTCAAATGGATTGTCAGGTAATGTTTCGGTTAAGTGGTTAAAGTGGATACCATGTTCTCTAATCATTCTAACAACTTCTTGTGTTGTCAAAACGAAATCTACTGTGCCATTAAACTTTTCTCTCTTACCTTCGTCTTTCTTTGCAGAGCAAGGCATAATAGCAACGTGAATATGTTTCTTTTCGCCTTTATACATTGCTTTAACCGTTGCAGCAAGCATTTGCATTGGGCTCTTGCAAGTTGAGATATTATCGATTAAGTCTGGGTAATTTTCTTCTGCAAAGCGAATCCAAGCAGGACAGCAAGAAGTGAACATTGGTAATTTGCCACCGTTTTGAATTCTGTTAATAAGTTCGTTTGATTCTTCCACAATGGTAAGGTCAGCACTGATGTTTGTGTCATAAACTTTATCAAAGCCCATTTCTTTAAGAGCAGTGACAAGTTTGCCCATAACGTTTGTGCCTTCTTCAAAGCCGAATTCTGTGCCAAGACCAACCCTAACTGCAGGTGCGATTTGAACAGAAACTTCTGTTTCAGCATCGCCAAGTGCCTTCCAAACAAGGTCAGCATCATCTTTAATAACGATAGCACCCGTTGGGCAAACTGCTGCACATTGACCACAGCCAACGCATGGTGAATTAACCATATCGCCATCAAACGCAGTTGAGATTTTCATCTTTGAACCACGGAAAGCATAGTCGATTGCACCAACTGATTGAATTTCATTACACATTCTAACGCACTTACCGCAAAGGATACATTTGCTTTGGTCCTTAACGATACAATTAGAAGATTTATCTGCAACTAACGAGCAAGAGTTGTTTGGGAAACGCACGCCTTCAATGTTGAATTTATAAGCAAATTCTTGGAGTTTACATTTGCCACTCTTATGGCAAATCGTGCAGTCCCTACAATGGTTTGCAAGCAACAACTCTAAAATCATTTTTCTATACTTTCTTAATCTTGGAGTGTTGGTTTTAATAACCATACCGTCCCTTGGCTTGCAAGAGCAAGAAGCATCAAAACGGCCTCTTTCATCTTCGAACATACACATTCTGCAAGCACCGTAAATAGAAAGTTCAGGGTCATAACAAAAGGCTGGAATTTCAATACCTGCTTTTCTTGCAAGTTCTAAAATATTCTTTTCGCCTTCAATTTCAACTTTTATTCCATCTATAATCATATATTCACTCATAATTATATCTCCTTTATAGCGTGGAATGGACAACTTGATAAGCAAGCACCACACTTAATACATTTATCTTGGTTGATAACGAAAGGCTTTTTAATTTCGCCTGTAATTGCACCAACAGGGCAGTTTCTTGCACACTTTGAGCAACCCTTACAAAGTTCAGGGTCAATTGTGATTGTTTTAAGTTTTTGGCAAGCACCTGCTGGGCATTTCTTATCATAGATATGTGCCCTATATTCATCTTCAAAATACTTGATGGTTGAAAGCACTGGGCCAGCAGCCGTTTTACCAAGACCGCAAAGTGCAGTCTTTGAAATGGTTTCGCCAAGTTCTTTAAGCATTTCGATGTCGCCGTCTCTGCCGTTTCCATCAACTATTCTGTTTAAGATTTCAAGCATACGCTTTGTACCTTCTCTACAAGGTACGCACTTTCCACATGATTCTTTTTGTGTAAAGTCCATAAAGAAGCGTGCAACTTCAACCATACAAGTTTTCTTGTCCATAACAACAAGTCCACCAGAACCGATGATTGCACCAACTTTTGAAAGTGAGTCAAAGTCAAGTGGTAAGTTAAAGTGTTCTTCGGTTAAGCATCCACCTGATGGACCACCGATTTGAACAGCCTTGAATTCACCACCATCACGCATACCGCCACCGATTTCAAAAATAATTTCGCCAAGCGTTGTTCCCATAGGAACTTCGATTAAGCCTGCGTTTTGAATATTACCGGTAAGAGCGAAAGTCTTTGTTCCTGTGCTGTTTTCAGTACCTATACCCTTAAACCAAGCACTGCCTTTGTTTACAATGTCAGAAACGTTAGCGTATGTTTCAACGTTGTTAAGAACGGTTGGTTTATCGAACAAGCCGTGTTCAACTGTTCTTGGTGGCTTGGTTCTTGGCATACCACGTTTACCTTCGATAGATGCTGTTAATGCTGAACCTTCACCACAAACGAATGCACCTGCACCTTGGTTGATATGTAAATTGAAAGAGAAGTCTGTTCCTAAAATGTTGTCGCCAAGCAAGCCTAATTCCATAGCTTGTGCGATTGCATTTTTAAGTCTTGCAACAGCCTTTGGATATTCAGCACGAACGTAAATATAACCATCGTTTGCACCGCAAGCAAAACCTGCGATAATCATACCTTCGATTAAGCGATGTGGGTCGTCTTCCATAACAGAACGGTCCATAAACGCACCTGGGTCACCTTCGTCACCATTACAAACAACGTATTTTGGGAAGTTGTTTTGTCTTGCAACTTGGCTCCATTTTTTGCCAGCAGGGAAACCACCACCGCCACGGCCACGAAGACCAGATTCGCTTATTTCATCGATAACTTGTTGTGGGGTCACGTCAAAAATAACCTTTTCAAGTGCGGTATAGCCACCCATTGCCAAATATTCTTCAACAGAAGTTGCGTCAATCTTGTCGCAGTTGTCAAGAATAATTCTTGTCTGTTTTTTATAGAAAGGAATTTCTTTTTGTTCTTTGTAAATCTTGCCATCTTGTGTGTAAACAAGTCTTTCAACACATTCGCCACCAACGATGGTTTTTTCAATGATTTCTTCACAGTCTTCTACTTTAACTTTGATATAAAGCCAGCCTTGTGGTTCAATTCTTACCAATGGGCCAACTTCGCAGAAGCCGTGACAACCACTTTCTTTAAGTCTAACACTGTCGCTATGTGGTTCTTTTTGAAGTTCAAGAGAAAATTGAATGCCTTTCTCTTTCATAATTTGAGCGAATTTATCGTAAATTTTGAGTGCACCTTTTGAAACGCAACCTGCACCAGCACAAACAATAATTCTCTTGTTTTCAGCGTCCATTCTTGCTTTTACTTGTGAACGCAAAGCTTGTAATTCTTGTCTAGATTTAAGCATTATTTACCCTCCTTTTCTTTAATAGAGTTTAGAAGAGCGACTGCTGATTCTGGAGTCATTGTAGGGTAAATTTCGCCGTTTAAGGTGATTGCAGGTGCAGATGAACAAGCACCAAGGCAAGCAACCGTTTCAACGGTAAACAACATATCGTCTGTCGTTTTCTTTTCTTCCGATAAACCTAATTCCTTACGCAATGCTTCTAAAATAGGAATTGAGTGACGAACGTGGCAAGCAGTTCCATCGCAAACTTTAATGATATACTTTCCTTTTTGTTCTAATGAAAAGTTTTCATAGAAAGTTGCAACACCGAAAATTTTTGCCTCGCTTATGCCAAGTTTTTCAGATAAATAAGGGAAAATTTCCTTTGGCAAGTATCTGTAATGTTCTTGTGCAGTTTGTAAAATGGCAATTAAAGATTTTTCTTCATTACCAAATTCTTTAATCGCACTGTCTAGTATAGTATAATCAAACATACATTTCCTCCGTTTGTTTTTTTACTTTCTTTTTTACATAATTTAATCGTCCAAAATAAATTTCGGGCGATTAAACTTGTCTTTTTTATTCTTATTTATTCAAATATTCATCGATTGCTTTAGCAGCCGTTTTACCAGCACCCATAGCAAGAATAACTGTTGCAGCACCTGTCACGGCGTCGCCACCAGCGTAAACTGCTTGAACAGAAGTTAAGCCGTTTTCATCAGTGATGATACCACCGTGCTTATTAACTTCTAAACCTTCAGTCGTTGACTTAATAAGTGGGTTTGGTGATGTGCCAAGAGCCATAATAACAACGTCTGCTTCAATATCAAAGTCACTGCCTTTAACTTCAACAGGGCGTGCTCTGCCTGATGCATCTGGTTCCGAAAGTTCCATTTTTACGCAAGTGATTGAACTTGCCCAACCATTTTCATCACCGTTGATTTTAACTGGGTTTGTTAAAAGGTCAAAAATGATACCTTCTTCCATAGCGTGTTCAACTTCTTCTTTTCTTGCAGGAAGTTCGTTAAGTGTTCTTCTGTAAACGATATGAACGTCACCACCCAAACGTTTAGCACATCTTGCAGCATCCATAGCAACGTTTCCGCCACCAACTACAACAACTTTCTTGCCACGCTTAATTGGTGTGGTCGCATCGTCTTTATATGCTTTCATAAGGTTGATACGGGTTAAGAATTCGTTTGCTGAATAAACGCCGTTTAAGTTTTCACCAGCAATGTTCATAAATTTAGGAAGACCTGCACCAGAACCAACGAAAACAGCCTTAAAGTCATATTCCTTAATAAGTTCGTCAATCGATAAAACCTTACCGATAACCATATTTGTTTCAATCTTAACGCCTAAATCTTTCAAAGTGTCGATTTCTTTTTGAACAATGCTCTTTGGAAGTCTGAATTCAGGAATACCGTAAACCAAAACACCGCCAGCCAAGTGGAAGGCTTCAAACACGGTCACTTCATAACCTTTTTTAGCAAGGTCGCCAGCACAGGTTAAACCTGATGGGCCTGAACCGATAACTGCAACTTTAATTCCGTTTGATTCAGGCTTAACAGCCTTTTCTTTGCAGTTAGCGTTGTGATAGTCTGCAACAAATCTTTCTAACCTACCGATTGCAACAGGTTCGCCTTTAATGCCACGAACACAATATTTTTCACATTGAGATTCTTGTGGGCAAACTCTACCACAAACTGCTGGAAGTGAAGATGATTCAGAAATGATTTGATATGCACCTTCAAAGTCCCCTTCTTTTACCTTTGCAATAAATTCAGGGATATGTACCATAACAGGACAGCCTGAAATACAAGGTTTGTGTTTACAGTTTAAGCATCTTTCTGCTTCATCCATTGCTTGTTCTGGGGTATAACCCAAAGCAACTTCATCAAAGTTCTTATTTCTAACGTCTGCCTCTTGATGTGGCATAGGATTTTTCTTTAAAGACATGTTTGGCATAATTATTTAACCTCCTTTTTGAAAAGGTTGCAAGTTTCTTCGTACTTATGTCTTTCCCATTCTTTATAACTTGCACCACGTTTCATAGCCTCGTCAAAGTCAACCAAGTGTCCGTCAAATTCTGGCCCGTCAACGCAAGCGAATTTGGTTTCGCCACCAACGGTTAATCTGCAACCACCGCACATACCCGTTCCGTCAATCATAACAGGGTTCATACTAACGATTGTTTTAACGCCGTATTCTTTGGTGAGCCTGCAAACAAATTTCATCATAATAACAGGTCCGATAGC
>JAEIGA010003946.1_pt1 | contig 23036 bp, 13 predicted proteins | sample 9270691 | NCBI WGS metagenome assembly JAEIGA01 (sample SAMN17057246, study PRJNA624740) | gut metagenome | biome: biome; isolation source: fecal sample | host: Bos grunniens | place: China: Xizang | collected 2019 | reverse complement strand
CATGATGGAGTCGATGTCGTCTCCCTCTCCATCTCGAAGCTCCCAGTCTTTCAGACGGATCACGAAGTTACCGGTTGACGATCCCTGTCCGAACATCATGCCCCATCCTGTTGTCCTTGAATATGCCTCTATCTGAGGTATCGAACTGATTCTCTTGTCGATTTCAGACATTACCTTATCGGTCTCGGCGATATTGGTTCCCGGAGGAGTGCGTAAGTCGATATTGATGGTACCCATGTCTTCCTTAGGCACCAGACCGGTCTTTGTTGTGGTCATGTAGTAATACAGGCCTCCTCCTGCGACGATCAGAAGCAGGAATGTGATCCATTTGTGTCTGAAGAGGAACTTTACGACGCTGCCGTATTTGTCGGTGATTGCATTGAATCCCTTGTTGAACGCCAGGCTGAACCTGGTGGAGAATTTAGGTTTCCTGCCTGGGACTATTTCTTCATGAGGACGCATGATCAGGGCGCACAGGGCAGGGGAGAGGGTCAGGGAGTTGATCAGGGAGATACCTACGGCCACAGCCATCGTAAGACCGAACTGGGTGTAGAATGTACCTGTCGTTCCTCCCATGAAGCTCACCGGAACAAACACAGCCATGAAGACAAATGTCGTTGCAACAAGTGCAGTGGATATGCCTCCCATGGCTTCCACTGAAGCTTTGTATGGAGATCTTTCCCCTTCGTCAAACCTGGCCTGCACGGCCTCCACCACCACGATGGAGTCGTCCACCACTGTTCCTATGACGAGCACAAGAGCGAAGAGGGTGATCATGTTGAGGCTGAATCCTGCCACGTACAGGAATGCAAATGTTCCCACAAGCGATACGATGATCGAAATGGTCGGAATGATGGTAGATCTCAGACTCTGAAGGAAGAGGTATACGATAAGGATAACCAGCAGTATGGCCTCGATGAGAGTCTTGATCACATTCCTGATCGAAGCGTCGAGGAAGTCCTTTGTACTCATCAGATCCACGATCTCCAGGCCCTTAGGCAGGTCTGCGCGGATTCTTTCCACCTCTGCATCGACTGCCTCGATGATCTGGTTTGCGTTTGATCCCGATGTCTGTGAGATGCTGATGGTAGTGCCCGGATGACCGTTCACCAGACCCACATAGTCGTAGCTTCTCTCTCCGAGTTCGATTGTGGCTACATCCTTGAGTCTGAGCACAGTACCGTTGCTTTCGGCGCGGATTACCATGTTCTCGTAATCGGCTACATCCTCATATCGCCCGCGGTATTTCAATACGTATCTGAAGGTGTTTTCAGATTCCGTACCCAGGGTTCCGGTAGGGGCCTCGAGGTTCTGCTCTGCCAGGACCGCTGAGATGTCTGACGGCATGAGGCTGTACTTGGCCATCTTGCCCGGATCCAGCCATATACGAAGTGAGTAATCACCTCCTCTTACGTCCACCTCACCGACTCCGGCGATACGTGAAAGTCTTGGCTCGATGTTGATCTTGAGGTAGTTGGTGATGAACTTTCTGTCAAATGAGTTGTCTGGGCTATATACTGCCAGCGTCTTGATGCGGCTGGTCTGACGCTTGCGGACGGTCACGCCGCTTCGGGTTACTTCTGCAGGCAGGAGGCTCTGGGCTGAGGCGATTCGGTTCTGTACGTTGACCATCGCCATGTCGCCGTCGGTGCCCTGGCGGAAGTAGATCTGGATGCTGGCCGAACCTGCATTTGTGGCTGAAGACACCATGTACATCATGTCCTCCACTCCGTTGATGGCCTCTTCGAGCGGCACGAGGACACTCTTCTGCACTGTCTCGGCGTTGGCTCCGGCGTAGGCTGCCGAAACGCTCACGGTCGGAGGCGCGATCTCCGGGAACTGCTCCACCGGAAGCTGCGACAGGCCGATGAATCCCAGCAGCAGTATCAGGACTGAGATGACACCTGCCAGAATCGGGCGGTCAATGAATGTCTTTATGTTCATTATTCAGCCTCCTCCTTGCTTTTGATTTCGGTTCCTTCCTTGATGAGGCCTGCTCCCTCTGCCACGATGATGTCTCCTACTTCAAGACCTGCCTCCACAATGTATTCCTTGCCGTTGTTCTGTGGTGACACGCGGATCTCTGTCGCTGATGCCTTGCCGTCAATGACCTTGTATACGAACACTCTGTCCTGGAGCTCGTATGTCGCTGACTGAGGGATGATTATCGCGTCCTTGAGGGTGGTCGGGATGATGATTGTTCCGCTTCCTCCGTTTCTGAGGAGATGGTTCTTGTTGTTGAATACTGCTCTCAGGCTGACAGCTCCTGTGGACTCGCTGATGGTTCCGCTGATCGCGTTGATCTTTCCGCTGTATTCGTATGTCTGGCCGTTGCTCATGATGAGCTCGACTTCCGGCATCTGCTTGATGGCGTTGTTGAGCGAACCGTACTCGAGCACCATGTTGAGCATCTGGTTTTCTGCCATTGAGAAATATGCATACACCTGGCTGTCGTCTGACACAGTCACCAGAGGCTGGCTGATGTTGCTGTTGACCAGGGCTCCGACGCGGTATGGAATCATCGACGCGACTCCGTTCACCGGTGAGCGCACCTCGGTGTATGAGAGGTTGTTGCTTGCATTTACCTCCTCAGCCTTGCACAGGGTGAGTCTTGCTTCAGCCTCGATGAGGTCATTCTGTGCTGTCATGAGGTCAAACTCCGACACGACATCCTGCTCATAGAGGTTCTTGTTGCTCTCGAGGATGAGCTGTGCTGTCGAGAGGGCGGCTTCCGCACTCTTTACGTTTGCTACAGCAATCTCGTATGCTGCCTTGTATGGAGTCTGGTCGATGACAAAGAGCACCTGCCCCTTGCGTACGCTTTCGCCTTCCTCAATGAGTATTTCTGTGATCATTCCGCTCACCTGCGGACGGATCTCCACTGTCTGGACACCGCTTATGGCTGCTGAATAGCCGGTTGTGAGCGTTCTCTCTCCTCGAGTGACTGAGAGTGTTTCATAGTAGGTTTCTTTCTGAGCTGCTGCTTTCTTTTCCTCCTTGCATGAGGCGCAGATCAATGCGCTCAGGAGAATGATTAGGGTGATCTTGTTTCTCATCAATGGTTAACTTTTTTCAAACTTGCAAATATAATCATTTTAATTCATTACCTTTACACCAAATTATCATCATATGCAGACATTACAGAATGAAATTCTGACCGTCGAGATCAGCGAGCACGGTGCAGAATTGCAGAGCATCAGAAATGCCTCTGCAGAGTATCTTTGGCAGGGCGATCCCGCCTACTGGGGACGCCGTTCACCTGTGTTGTTCCCTATCGTGGGAAGCGTGTGGGAAAAACGCTACCGTGTGGCTGATCAGGAGTTTGAGCTGGGACAGCACGGATTTGCCCGCGACATGGATTTCGTGCTTGTATCTCAGACAGAGAATGAAGTAAGATACAGACTTGAGTCTTCTGAGGAGACTCTTTCAAAATATCCATATCTGTTTGTCCTGGAGATAGCTTACAAGCTCCATGGCAGCAAGGTGGACGTTATATGGGATGTCGTGAATCCTTCGTCTGAGAAGATATATTTCCAGATCGGAGCACATCCTGCGTTCAATTATCCTGATTATTCTACTGAGCACACTGAGCGTGGATTCCTTGGTTTTGGCAAGACTGGTGTTCTTGAATGTATCCGCATCAAGGAGAAGGGCTGCGTGGATGCGGAGACAAAATATCCGCTTGAGGTGCCTGCAGACGGCCTTCTGCCTATAGCTTCCGACACATTCGACGCCATTGATACAATCATGCTCGAGAATGGTCAGATCGATCAGGTGGCGATGTACCGCGCCGACAGGACACCTTGGCTCAAGGTGACATTCGATGCTCCTGTTGTGGGCATATGGTCGCCTCCAGGAAAGGTTGCGCCGTTCATCTGTCTGGAGCCTTGGTATGGAAGATGTGACAGAGCGGGATATGAGGGAGACTACAGGGAGAAGGACTGGATGAACTGCCTTGCTCCTGGCGAGAGTTTCCATAGTGTGTATACTATCGAGATACTCTAAGAATTATAGATGAAATTATCGGAGTTGAAGACGGGCGAGCGTGCCGTGATCGTAAAGGTATACGGTCACGGCAGCTTCCGTAAGCGAATAATCGAGATGGGATTCGTCAAGGGCAGCAAGGTGAAGGTGATCCTCAATGCTCCCCTGAGAGATCCTATCGAATATGAGATTATCGGATATAAGATATCCCTCAGACGAGAGGAGGCAGACAAGATCGAGGTCATCAGTGAAAGCGAAGCAAAGCTGATGCGCACTTCGTTCGAGGCACTGCCTGCACTTGTGTCGGAGGAGGAGTGGATCGAGCGTGAGATGAGTTCGCTGGCGGAGGAGCGCGGAAAGGTCATCAAGGTGGCCCTTGTCGGAAATCCGAACTGCGGAAAGACCTCCCTGTTCAACATGGCTTCCGGCGGTCACGAGCATGTGGGAAACTACAGCGGTGTGACAGTGGATGCAAAGGAGGGAACTTTCGAATATGGCGGCTACAGGTTTGTCATCGTTGACCTTCCTGGAACATATTCTCTTTCGGCATACAGTCCGGAGGAGCTATATGTGCGCCGCAATCTGATCGATGACATGCCGGATGTGGTGGTCAATGTCATCGACTCTTCAAATCTTCAGAGAAATCTTTATCTCACCACCCAGCTCATCGACATGAACCTTCGCGTGGTGATGGCTCTGAACATGTATGATGAGCTTACAGCGAAGGGTGACAAGCTGGACATCAAGCAGTTGGGCTATCTCCTGGGTATGCCTGTGGTGCCTACTGTCAGCCGCAGCGGCGAAGGAATCGAGAAACTTCTTGAGACTGTCGTGCAGGTGTATGAGAAGACAGATCCGCACATCGCCCGTCACATCCACATCAACCACGGTGCAGAGCTCGAGCAGAGCATCGACCGGATCAAGGTGCTGATTCAGAAAAATACAGACATCCGATATAAATATTCTACGCGATACCTTGCCATCAAGTATCTGGAGAACGACAAGGAGATAGAAAATGTTATTGAGGCTCTGGAAAACCGAGACGAGATCATCGCTGCGCGTTTTGAGGAGAACACAAGAATCCGCGAACTGATGGGCTCGGGGCTGGAGTCTTCTCTTGTGGATGCCAAATATGCTTTTGTGCAGGGTGCGCTGGCCGAGACCTATGAGCCGTACAAGTGCAAGAGACGTCGCAGCACGCTTACAGATAAGATTGATGCCGTGATCACAAACAAGTGGCTGGCATTCCCGATCTTCTTCTCGCTGCTTTATCTGGTCTTCAGCGGCACATTCGTCATCGGAGAGTATCCGATGCTGTGGATCGAGTGGCTTGTGGAGCAGGTCGGAGCCTTTGTTTCAGGTGTCATGGCAGACGGGTGGCTGAAGGATCTTGTGGTGGACGGAGTGATAGGAGGAGTAGGCAGCGTGCTGGTGTTCCTTCCGAATATCATGCTGCTGTATATGTTCATATCCCTTCTTGAGGATTCCGGTTATATGGCCCGAGGTGCGTTCATCATGGACAGGGTGATGCACAAGATGGGTCTGCATGGCAAGTCCTTCATTCCTATGGTCATGGGATTCGGCTGCAATGTGCCAGCGATCATGGCCACAAGGACCATCGAAAGCCGCAAGAGCAGGCTTATAACCACTTTGATCATACCTCTCATGTCCTGTGCCGGCCGAATGCCTGTGTACATCCTGATAGCAGGAGCCTTCTTCCCGGATCATGCAGGACTTGTGCTTCTCGGCCTTTATGCTCTCGGTATATTCCTGGCCGTGTTCGGAGCCAAGATCATGAGCCGTTTCATGAAGGATGACGATCTGCCATTCGTTATGGAACTCCCTCCGTACAGAGTTCCTACAGCCAAATCAGTGTTCAGACACACATGGGAGAAGGGACGTCAGTATCTCCAGAAGATGAGTGGCGTGATCCTGGTGTGCTCTCTGATCATCTGGGCGCTGGGCTACTTCCCTCGAGGTGAATATGAAACAGTTCAGGAGCAGCAGGAAAACTCATACATAGGAATGGTAGGCAAGACCATCGAGCCGGTCCTTGAGCCTCTCGGCTTCGACTGGCGTATGGGAGTCGGCATCATCTCCGGCATTGGTGCCAAAGAGCTGGTGGTCAGCACCCTCGGCGTGATGTATTCAGACTACGAAGTCGATGCTGCTGTCGGAGATTCTGTCGGAGATGTCGGAGAGGATGTCGGTGATTCTGTCGGAGAGGATGTCGGTGATGTCGGAGAGGATGTCGGTGATGTCGGAGATTCTGTCGGAGCGGTGGCTCCTGCCGACCCGGTATCCCTTTCAGATGCCCTGAAGCATGCGGTCACCCCGGCAGGTGCCTTGGCCTACATGGTCTTCATCCTGCTTTATTTCCCATGCGTGGCGACCTTCATCGCCATCCGCAACGAGACCGGCAGCTGGAAATGGGCCATCATCACGGCGGTCTACACCGTCGTCCTCGCATGGCTCGCCGCCTTCGCCACCTTCCACATCGCTGGCCTCTTCCTCAGCTAGCTCTCTTTAGGAGCAGTTATAATCAGCTGATTGTCAGTAACTTCCTAGTTTTACGTGCCGCATAAGTGCAGCACGTAAAACTAGCAATTCGCTGATACTTAATATGATACATTTGCTCCTTTTTGTATATCTTTGCGCCTCATTTCATAAATACAGCAACATATGGGAATCATTCCGAGTAAATATATATCAGAACAGATCAATACGCTTGGGCGTAAGCTTAAAGGCAGAGGCGACAAGCAGATGAACGGCTGGCTTGCCATAAGTCCGCTTGTCGTATTTCTTGCGGTGTATCTTGTTTCGTCCATCATCGCTCAGGATTTTTATGCCGTGCCTGTTTCGGCCGCATTCATCATAGCGTCCATATACGCACTCATCATCAGCCGCGGCAGGTCACTTGAAGAGAGAATCACTGTCTTCTCGCGCGGAGCAGGCAACACCAATATTCTCCTGATGATATGGATATTCATCCTTGCTGGTGCATTTGCTGCTACGGCAAAACAGATAGGCGCGATAGATGCGACGGTGAATCTGGCGCTGAAGCTTCTGCCGGGCAATCTTCTGTATGCCGGCCTGTTCATAGCCGCCTGCTTCATATCCATGTCCATCGGAACAAGCGTAGGAACTATTGCTGCTCTGGTGCCTGTCGGGGCCGATCTTGCAACCAAAATCGACCCGGCAGACCCGGCATTGCCGGCGTTCATTACTGCCATCATTGTGGGCGGTGCATTCTTTGGCGACAACCTGTCCTTTATTTCAGACACCACCATCGCCGCAACCCGCACGCAGGGATGCTCAATGAGGGATAAGTTCAAGGCAAACATCCGTATCGTAGGTCCTGCGGCACTCCTGGTGTGTGTCTTATATATAATGATGGGATCTTCTGTCGAGGCGCTGCCTTATCATGGCGAAGTGGATTTGCTGCTGATTCTTCCATATCTGCTTATCATCACACTTGCTCTTCTGGGACTTGATGTTTCCATTGTGCTCACTACTGGTCTTGTGGTGACTGCTATTATAGGATTCTGCAACGGAAGCCTCACGTGGACAGGCTGGATGGCAGGCATCGGAGACGGCATCAAGAACATGAGCGACCTCATTATAGTGACTTTGCTGGCGGGTGGAATGCTGGAAGTCATCAGATCTAACGGCGGTCTGGACTTCATCACCCGTGGCCTCACTAAAAACATTCGCAGCAAAAGAGGCGCTGAGCTCAGCATCGCCGGACTTGTCAGCATCTCTAATATCTGCACGGCCAACAATACAATTGCAATCATCACGTCCGGCACAATCGCCAAGGACATCACTGCCCGTTTCGGTCTGGATGCGCGCAAGACAGCTAGCATTCTGGACACTTTCTCCTGCCTCATCCAGGGCTTCATCCCATACGGCGCCCAGCTCTTGATGGCATCCGGTCTGGCTGGCATCTCATCCTTGTCGATCATCACCTACCTCTACTACCCGTTTGTGATGGGTGTCTTTGCCCTCCTGGCCATCCTCTTCCGCCTCCCCCGTAAGTACTCATAAGATATTTCGCCTGCTTTTGCGCAGGCAAATGTAACATCTTGATAATCATTGATTTCCTGGTTTTACGTGCTGCATCAGTGCGGCACGTAAAACCACGAAGTTGCTGATATTTAAATAGTTATATTTGCTTTAAAATTTATTTTAAACACTTAAAAATAAATTTTAAAGCTAGAATTTCGTCACATTTTTCTTTTTTTTTAACACCTCCTGCCAGTTCCTGTCTAGTTTTGTCTAAACGCATATAAATGATTTCAGATGAAACGAAGAAGAAGATTTTACAATGGTGTCATGAACCATGTATACCAGCGCACCGTTGGTGGTGTTCATTTATTTTACACGAAAGAGGATTGTATGGTGTTTCTATCCATTTTGTCCGTCTGTGCCAGAAGTTCTAATGTGAAAATTTTGGAGTTGACCCTTATGCATAACCATATCCATATGCTGCTGATTGCCGATGCTTTTAAAGAGTTGAGCTCTTTTATGGATCGTTGTACGTCATGGTTTGTAAGGATTTATAATATGGAGCACGGAAGAAAAGGACGCCTGCTCAAAAAGAATTTTGGAAGCGCACCAAAATGGGATGGCAAAAAGCAAAGAAGTGCAATAATCTATATCGGTAACAATCCGGTAGAGAAAAACTTTTGCCGATATGCTGAAGATTGTCGATGGACTTTTCTGGCATATGCAAAATCAAGTTGTCCATTTTCAGATCCGATTGTTATAAAAAGAGCATCAGGCAACCTAAAGAGCGCACTTCATGCGATAGATAACATGATAGAGCAGAATGTGCCTTTAAAATATTCTTCGTTAGCATTTTACAAATCAAGGCTGAGCGATCAAGAATATGAGCAGCTTGTAGATTATATAATTTCTGGATATTTACCTCTGGATTTTCAAGAACTTCTTTCCAGATTCAAGAGCTATGAGGATATGATTGTGGCTATGCACTCAACTACAGGATCCGAGTATGATCTTAATGAAGACATGGATGACTTCTCACTTGCTTCATTTCGGGAGATGATGAACTTCCTCAAGAATAATTATTCTGATGGATACATTAGAAAGATGATTTCCATGTCTTTGGATGAGAAATTTGAACTTGCTTCAGTGTTAAGGAGACATACGCGTGCATCTTCTTCTCAGATATTAAAGTTTTTGCATATTCCTGTTGTTTACCGTCGGATAGAAGTGCTTGATAATCAATAAAATGCTGGTTTTACGTGCTGCATCGGCGCGGCACGTAAAACCACGAAGTTGCTGATATTCAGTAGTTTGTGTTTGCCCTGTGCTGGTTGGCGAAATGGTTTGCCATTGTCATCCTCGGAACGGCTGTTTCGAGGATGACAATATGCTGGGCGAGGCTGTCAACGGAGCTGGCAAATACGCCAGCCAGCTCCTCAAGACAAGGTTTGCGAGCGAAGCCTAAGGGCTCGCAAACCTTGCTTGTGCCAATGGCTGAAAGGTGGTTGGGAAGAAAGTGTTATATTTGTGGGCCTTTAGTTGCCTAGGTTTCATGAAAAAGCAGAATAACATACAGGTGCCGATGGGGGAGATGAGGGTGCTTCTACACACTTGTTGTGCGCCGTGCTCCAGTGCTATCATTGAGGCGATGATGCAGAACGGGATCACGCCGGTCATATATTACTGCAACCCCAATATTTATCCCCAGGAGGAATACGAGATCAGGAAGGAAGAGTGTACGCGCTATGCGCAGGCACTCGGGCTGGAGATTGTGGATGCCGACTATGACCATGATGACTGGCTGGACCAGATGAAAGGTCTTGAGAGCGAGCCCGAAAGGGGAGGCCGTTGTCTGAAATGCTTCAAGCTGAGACTGCTCAGAACAGCCCGCTATGCCCGTGAAAGAGGCATCAAAGTCATTACCACCACCCTCGCTTCCTCCCGCTGGAAGTCCTTGGACCAGATCAACGAGGCCGGCAGGTGGGCATGTGACACTCTGGCGGGTGAAACAATCCCACCAGAAGCACGAGAGGTCATCTGGTGGGATCAGAACTGGCGCAAGGGCGGGCTTCAGGAACGCCGCCTGCAGATTATCAAAGAATATGACTTCTACAACCAGCTGTACTGCGGTTGTGAGTTCAGCATGCCTAAAGAGACTTCACGATAGTCTCGCAAGACTCTTTTACTTTAGCTGGAATGGCTGCGCTTTCGTAGACTGACACCTCTGCTGCATCATTGCTGGATGTGAGGGTCATGGTCTTGTCTGCCACCACCACTGTGTAGGCGCAGGCCCAGTTTTCTCCGTCATTATATTTTCCGGTGAGAAGGTCGCCTTCAAGGTTCCATGTGCCGCGGTAGAGGCGGTAGGCTCCCTCGCCGATCTGCTGATAGAGCTCGAAAGTCTTGTTCTCATTGAAATCAATGTAAATGTCTCCGCTTACAGGGAGCTGAGTGCTGTGCCACTCTGCGCAGACCTTCTGCTCGAGGGTCTGCTTGCCGGTGCCAGCTTTCTCGCCGCACGATGCAAGGATCGCAACGGCTGTCAATATATATAGTAACTTCTTCATGTTGCTTTCTGTTTCTTTTCATCTCGCCAGTGTGTTCCGATGGCCCCCTCCCAGCTGAGCTGGGCCCCTCCCCCCCCTACGCGGGGGTGCGAAAATGCCATCTCCACACATCTGGCATCGATGTTCTATTACAACCAACCGCCGTTCGAGGTTGCGAACGGGCGTGATGCGATCGAGATCTCGCGGGTGTAGGCCATGCCGCCGATGCCGCCTTCGAGGGTCTCGTCCTTGCCGACCGATGCCTTCAAGGTGAGCTTTCCGGCACCGATGTTCTTGCAGCAGATCTCGAGGTAGCCTCCCTTGATTACAGGATCAGCCTCAATTCCAAGCGACTCGCGCGAAGCATTGTCCATGGTAATCTCATATGACTGTGTAGGGCTGCAGTACTTGCTCAGGTCGATCTTTACTGTCTGACCAGCCTTTGCAAGGAAGGTAGGTGTGCCTTCGATGGCCATAAGGAACTTCCATGCATCCACAGCTCCTGTACCCATCTGACCGACGTACTTGCTCATCTCTCCGCCAGGATTGAACTGGTCGATGTCAGTTACAGAAGTGAGAAGCATCGAATGCATCTGTTCACGGGTAAACTTCTTGCCCAGCTTCTTGGCATAAGAAATACCGAGCGCCACGACTCCCGAAACATGAGGACATGCCATAGATGTGCCCTGCATGTATACATAGTTTTTGTTGGTTCCCTTCTCGGTCTCGACGCCAGGTGACTGTGTCGCAGCGCCGGCAACTCCAGTTGAAAGAATCATGCTGGCATAGTTGCCGCTGACTCCATTCCACTCTCCGCCAGGAGCCACGATCTTGCATCCGGGACCGTAGTTGGTATATTCACCAGGAAGGAAATCCCAACCCATCGCTGTCACTGAAATCACATATGAAAGAGCTCCAGGGTAGATTGAATATGGGTTGCTGTGGTTACCGGCAGCAAAGATTGCCATATTCCCCTCCAGAGACTCATGGTTGCTGTTTGCCGGATCGAGGAAATAGCGCAGGGCTGCGTTTTCAAGTGACGAACTTGTCACCTTTGTACCATCTTCAAGCTCACCTCCATTGAGATAGAGCTCGTCATATTTTATGATGTTGGAGTTTCCATATGAACACTGTGCTATGCAGGCTCCGTTGTCTGCCGCATAGATGAACGCTGCAGCATTCTGAGCGTCAGCGCAGTATGATGAACCCTGGAAAATCTGGCATGTCATGAGCCTTACACCGTCGTCGTTGCCTGTTCCTCCGGCTATCGAGCTCACGCCCTTGCCGTTGTTGTTGGTCGCTCCGATGATGCCGGCCACATGGGTTCCATGTCCGGTGCCTGATGTGCTGTCGAGCGATTTGCCTTTCACTGCAGCCTGCTTCTGGCCGTCAAGTGCGCCGTTGACATAATCTGCATTGATGGCAAAGCAGCCGACGAAGTTGAAGCCGTTCTTGTCGTCTATGAATCCGTTGCCGTCGTCATCCACGTCGTCCGCGCCGTTGATCTCGGCCTCATTCTGCCACACGGCATCCTTGAGGTCTTCGTGTCTGGTCGCCACTGCGCAGTCGAAGATGGCCACCACTACGCTTGGATCGCCGCCAGTCAGCCTCCAAGCTTCGCGCACGCCTACATCTGCGCCGGCCTTGGCCTCAGGGCTGATGCTTCCGTCATTGTAAAGATTCCACTGATGATGTGCAAACGGATCGTTGAAGCCCTCTCCAGCCGCCTCGGCAGCCTTTGTCACAGCAAGACCGTCAGCATCGAAAACCTTGTCAGAAACGATCAGCTCCACCAGCTTGTTGTACTGCACGCTGCGCACGCGAGACGACAATGCCATCTTTTCTGCAACTGCCTTCACAGGAGTCTGCTGGTCAAACTCCGCGATGAACCACTGGTCCAGGCCATATTTTCTGGCTACTTCCATGTTCTTAGGCTGAACAGGAAGCGCACTTCTGAACGAAGTCACCTGCACATCGCCAAAAATTTCAGCTGAAATCTCGCCGAAACCGCCACCCTTTACAAGACCGGCACTCTGTGCATCAAGTCTTACCAGAATGCTTCCCGGAACGAGTTCGCCCTCTGTGCCGCCAACAAGTTTGGCAGTCAATGTGTGCTGCTGACCTGCCTGCTCGATTGGTCCCTCCTGCTTGTTGCATGAGGTTCCGATCATTGCCAGCGCCGCCAGCACAAGAATTGTCTTCTTCATATATTATTTCGATTTTATTGTCATAGTCGCTTTCTTCACGCCCTTTGCGCTCACTTCCACCGTGATGTCGCCAGCCTCGCATCCGCTCTGCACAAGCACAGTCAGCTGTCCGCTGAAAAGGTGCATCTGAGGCTTCTGGAACGGCTCAAGGCATGTAGGGTCTCCATTGGCGATGGCCTTGAACGAACCGGCGCCGCTCACCTTCACCTTCACAAGTCTGCTGTCCACAGGCACAGGATTTCCATCCTTGTCCACAAGACTTACATTCACAAAGCACAGGTCTTCGCCGTCTGCGCTAAGTTCTGTGCGGTCTGGAGTGAGCTTCAAAGCCGCAGCTTTGCCTGCAGTACGCACGACCTTTTCCGCCGCAGACTTGCCCGCTGCATCATATGCCACAACTCTGATCTCTCCCGGCTGATACACCACGTCGTTCCACATCAGGCGGAAGCGCTCCATTGCCTTTTTACCCAGACAAGGCACCTGCCCGTCGGCGGTTGCAAATGTACGAACTCCGTGCGAGATTCCATTCACGAAAAGTTCCGCAGATGGATAAGATGTATACACAAACACCGGTGTCACTTCACCCTCGCGGCCTGCCCAGTTCCAGTGAGGGAGCACATGGAGCGTCTGCGAAGCCTCGTTCCACTGGCTGCGGTAGAGGTAGAATCTGTCCTTAGGAATATATGCAAGGTCCACAATGCCGAAAACCGAAGAGTGGTTCGGCCATGCGTCTGTGTCGTACGGAGAAGGCTCTCCGAGATAGTCGAAGCCGGTCCAGACAAACTGTCCTATACACCAGTCGTAGTCTTCGTCAGCTGCGAAGTCGTTGTCAGGGATGTTTGACCACCAGCAGAATTCAGTGTCATACGACGATGACTGATGGTCGTCATGCATGATCGCTGCGCCCAATGCGGCAGGGAAGTGGTAGACTCCGCGAGAACTCACGGTCGAAGCTGTCTCGCTGCCGAGAATCAGCTTTTGAGGAAGTATCTGATATGCAGGAATGTAGCGGTCTACTTTATAGTTGAATCCGACTATGTCCAGCTGTGCTGCAAAACCGTTGAGAACCACTGAATTGTACTGGTCCATTCCGCAAGTCACCGGCCTTGTCGGATCTTCCCGATGGCATATGTCCTGAAGCCATGCGGCCACCTCTACACCTTCCTGCTTCCACTGTGAAGGCACTTCGTTGCCGATACTCCACATCACCACAGAAGGGTTGTTGCGGAAATGGTGGAGCATATTGAGCATGTCGCGCTCCGCCCAGATCTGACCATTGCCACTGTCCTGATTGAAGAATCTGTGATAGCCGTTCTCGCATTTTGCGATGTCCCACTCATCGAAATTCTCGCACATCACCATGAATCCCATCTCGTCGCATAGCTCGATGAGTTCCTCTGCCGGCATGTTGTGAGAAGTGCGGATGGCATCGCAGCCCATGTCCTTGAGGATGGTCAGCTGGCGGCGTAAGGCCGCCTTGTTGATGGCGGCGCCGAGAGGACCGAGGTCGTGGTGCATGCACACTCCCTGGAACTTGCGCGCCTGTCCGTTGAGGAAGAATCCCTTGTCAGGGACGATCTCGATGGCCCTGAAGCCGAAACGGGTGCACACCTGATCCTGAAGTTCTGAGCCATGCTTTATGCTGATCGCCGGTCTGTCCATGTTCCAGTCGGTGTCTATTGAACCGCCAAGACATACCTCTGTGACAGCGTAATACAGTGTCGGATCCTCAGGAGACCAGAGTTGCGGATTCTCCACTATGATGTTCTGCTCCAGTTCGCAGTTGAAGATCGGCTGAGTGTCGATGCTTCTTGCCACCACCTTGCCGTCCTGTGTCAGAATTTCTGTCACGAGCGTCACAGCAGTGCCGTTCTCGAGGCCTTCGACCCTGGTCTTGACATTGACAGTTGCATAATCTTCGCCCACATATGGCGTAGTCACATATGTGCCCCACACAGGGACGTGTACCTCCGGCAACGTGATATGACGCACTTTTCTATACAGTCCGGCCCCGGGATACCAGCGCGAGGACTGAGGTCTGTTTTCAAGAAGAACCGCCACCTCATTGGCTCCGGCCTTCAAAAGCTTCGTTACATCGCAGTGAAATGAGTTGTATCCATATGGCCAGAAGCATGCCTTTTCGCCGTTTACATACACCTGCGCCTCGCTCATCGCTCCGTCGAACATGAGAATGTGCCTGCGGCCGTCCAGCTGCTCCGGGGCGATCTCAAGAGTGCGGCGGTATGCGCCTTTGCCCATATAAGGCAGACCACCGGTGCGGCCGGTCTTTTCAGTAGCAACATTTTCTCCGTTCTGCACCACCGCCACGGTCTGCAGGTCGTTGGACTTGTCGAACGGTCCGTAAATGGCCCAGTCGTGAGGCACTGAAACCGCCTCCCATCCGTCTGAGGCTGTGATTTCATGGTCGTGTCTGAACTCCCAGTCCTTGAGGACGGTCTCACTGCGCTGCTCCTGAGCCTGCATTGCAATGGCAATAAATGCAGCGCTTAATATGGTCATCAGTCGTTTCATGATTATTCTTTAAATGGATCCAATGCGATAGAAGCTTTGCCGTTCTTGAATGCTCCCTTGTCATAAGCATTCCAACCCAGTGACGTATAGCTTGCCGGCTTCCACACTCCGTCAGTCTGCGGCTCCCACCAGAACAGTCCGAGGCACTTGTCAATCTTCTGAGCCCCGTCGAGCATATACTGCACGGCATCCTTAGCCATCTGCGGCTCCCACACCGGCATGCCGAACTCACAGATCATCACAGGCTTTCCATATTTAGATGAAACAGTCCTGATGTTGGCCAGACACTTGTCTGCATTGACCTTCCAGTCGCACCATCCGTTGTTTTCCCACCATGTCGGGTAGAGCGACATACCTATTATATCATAGTCGGCTGCTCCCAGCTTCATGAGATTGAAGAACCAGTCGAAGAGACCCTCGTCATGGCCGTTGCTTACATGAAGGATGGTCTTTACATCAGGATATATCTTGCGTGCGGCGCTTCTTCCGGCGCGTGCAAGTCTTACAAAATTCTCATATGTGCGGCCTTCCACCTTGCCGAGCGGATGCAGCATGCCTCCGTTCACCTCGTTTCCGGTCTGCACCCATTCCACCGAGACTCCGGCATCCTTGAGGGCCTGCAGTACATCTGTGGTGTGTGCGCCCACAGCCTCTACCATCTGCTCGAGGTTGTATCCTGCCCACGCAGACGGGGTCACCTGCTTAGAAGGATCTGCCCACGAATCGCTGTAGTGGAAGTCGATCATTATCCTCATTCCCAAAGCCTGAGCACGCTGAGCCTTCTCCAGCACGTCCTCCTTTCCGCACCATCCTCCTTCCGGGTCCACCCACACGCGAAGACGGATGGCGTCAAAGCCAAGCTCCTTCATCAGAGCCGTGCACTCTATCTCCTTTCCGTCGGATGTGTAGAACTTCTGGCCGTCAGCCTCCATCTGAGTCACCCAGCTGATGTCTGCGCCCTTTGCAAATGCACCGTAGTCAACAGGAACTTCAGGTCTGGGCTTCTGAGGATCAGGCACATATCCGGTGGGACCATAAGGGTTTTTCTCACAGCCCAGAATGATGGCCGTTGTAGTTGCGAGAGTCGCGATCGCAGTCTTAATGTTCATGATTCAAGAATATGTATATTTCACAAAGTTAATTATATTTGCGAATAACCAATGAATCTGAAACATGAAGAAACTGTTCATCATATCTTTTTTCTCCTTTCTCCTCAGCTCTTGCGGAAGTGACTACAAGCATCCTATGGAGTCGGAACTCGTGCGCATAGACCAGGCCTTGGAAACCATGGGTAAATATGTGGAACTGAAGGAGAACCGCATAAGCACCATAATGGAACCTCTGGCTGATGAGTCTCTGCCGCTGAGCCAGAAATACACCATATACGGACGCCTGTATGAGGAGTATGCTCCCTATCAGTTCGACCAGGCACGCAAGATGCTGGAGATGCAGGAGGCGATCGCCGACGAGATGGGAGATACATCGCTGAAGACTACCGCAACGCTGAACAAAGCCTTTCTTCTTACCAACGGGGGAATGTACCTTGAGGCTCACAATACCTTTCAGCAGCTTGACACTCTGACATTTGACTATCAGCAGAAGATCCTTTGGTGGAACACGCGGCAGAAATTTCTCTCAGATTATGAGGAATACCTCCGCACCTCGGGAATCACAGTGCCGGATGCGGCAAAGATCAAGTCTTACCAGAACCTGATCCTTCAGAACACGCCGGAAGACTCGCCGCTGAACCGTCACATCACAATCATGCACATGATCTGGGCAGGGAAGTGGGAGGAGGCATATGAAGAGAACCTGCGCGTGATTGAAAGCCTGAACGAGAATTCCCGCGAATATGCCGTGCAGACCTACTGGCAGGGATTCATCTGCGAGAATCTTGAAAGGGACGACGAAGTGATCAAATGGTGGGTGGAGTCTGCTCTATGTGACATTCAGGGCGCAATCAAGGACAATGCATCCCTCTGCTCGATAGCCATCAAGCTGACCGATCCGGAAGATACGGAAAGGGCATTCAAATACATAAGCCTCTCCCTGGAAGATGCCGTGTACTATAATTCCAAGCTCCGAAAGGTGCAGATTGCATCTACCCTTCCGTGGATCGAGAAGGCATATATTGATGCGAAGGACAGACAGGCACAGGATCACATCAGGATGATCGTGATGACATCAATCGCTGCATTCCTTCTTTTGCTGGCGACTGTATTTGCGGTCATGTTTTACAATAGAACAAGACGTAATGCCTTGAGGGTGAAGGAGAAGAATCAGGAACTCGCCATGTCTAATGCTTCGATTGCCAAGACTGAGGAGATTTTGCGCAGGACTAATATGGAACTTCTGGAAGCAAATGCAGCCAAGGAAGAATATCTTGGTCTGTTCCTGTCCATGTGTTCGGGATATCTGGACAAGCTCAAGAAGACCATTTCCCGCGAACAGTACGATGCGGAGCTGAAGAATTTCTATAAGACCTTCGACAGATCATTCCTTCAGCTTTATCCCGGTTTTGTGGAGGAGTTCAATGAGTTGCTCAAGGAGAATTCACGCATAAATGTAAAGGAAGGGGAACTTCTGACCACCGAACTCAGGATATTCGCCCTCATCAAGCTGGGCATCACTCAGTCTTCCCATATCGCGTCTCTCCTGCGCTACTCGGTGAACACCATCTACAACTACAGGGCTCAGATCAAGAATGCGGCGGTCTCAGATAGAGACAACTTTGAGGAACAGGTCAGAAAAATAGGCGGTCACTTATAGTGTGCCGCCTGATTTCACTTCAATGCTGTCTTTTGTGACTTCGTCCGGGACAGATCCCTTGACGTATGTCACCACCTCCCCGGATTCATTCATGGCCGTCATTGTCAGTGTGTCTGCATTCAGCTGCAGCTGGTATGAGCTGCCCCAAGGAGTGCCGTCAGCATAGGTTCCGGACAGGATGTCGCCTTCACATGTCCAGCTGCCGGTGTACTTCCTGTATCTGCCTTCTCCCACCTGCTGGTAGAGCGCGAAATCGCCCTCAGCCTTAAATTCTACATATATATCGACTTCCATGTCGTCCGGTGCGCAGTGCCACTCTCCGACTATGGCGGTCTTGAAGTCTATCTTCTTTTCTTCCTTTTTGCAGCCTGTTGCAATGATCATGGTCAGCGCTGCGAGTATAAATAGTAATTTCTTCATTTCTATTGTATTAGATCCTTCGACTTCACTCAGGATGACATGCTATAGCCATCCTCCGTTATTAGAGTAAACACCTCTTGATATGATGGAGATTTCACGCGATATCTCGGTTCCTCCGATGTTGTCTCCGCCTCCAAGCTGTCCGCCTCCGGCAATGGCAGATACCTTCACCTTGGCAGATCCGTTCTTCATGCATATGATGTCGAGCATTCCGTTCTTTACAGTCGGCTTGGATGCAAGACCGAGCGACTTTCTGGCCTCGTCATCAAAAGTGACGTCGAGATATGTGATGTCGTCGGCTGACTCTCCGAAGAACTGCCTGAGGTCGATCGAACATGATTTGCCCGCCTGCACCATCACCGAAGGGGTGCCTTCAATCTGCATCAGGAACTTCCATGCATCAATGGCGCCTGTTCCCATTCTCTTGTTGTATGACTTAAGCTGTATCGACATGTTTCTGAAAGGCTTGACTCCGCTTGTCAGGAACTGGTTGATGTCGTTTACTGATGTCAGAAGCAGAGACGTGAACTCTTCACCTGTGAAGGACTTCCCGAGCTTTCCTGCATATGACACTCCGAGAGCAGCTATGCCGGATACATGAGGGCATGCCATGGATGATCCCTGCATCCATGCATAGTCGCCGGAAACCTCGCTGATGCATGTCGATAGAATCTGACTGATGTTGTCTTCCTCCTTAGGAGCACCGATCCAGAAGTCTCCTCCCGGTGCTGCTATGTTGCATCCGCGGCCGTAGTTTGTATATCCAGCCGGAAGGTAGTCGGCGCCGAATGCGGTCACTGAAACGCAAAGAGGCAGTGCGCCAGGGTAATCCGAGTTGTTGGCGGTCTCATTGCCGGCTGCGAATATCATTATGTTAGACTTGAGTGCAGGGTGATTCGCCAGTGACGGATTTGTGAAATACTTGATAGCCCTATATTCAAGCGGGGCATTTGCTATGTAATGGTTGTCGCTTCCGAATACATCAGCACTATAGCCGTATGAACATTGGGCGATGCAGGCTCCATTGTCTGCAGCATACATTATGGCCTCAGCCATTTCGCGGTCTCCGCCGGGAAGTCCGCCTTCAAATATCTGGCAGTTCATTATTCTCACACCGTCTCCATTGCCTGTACCGCCGGCGATCGAACTGACTCCGATGCCGTTGCCGTTCACTGCCGCAACTATGCCGGCTACATGAGTGCCATGGCCCGACTCTCCCTTGGCCTCCCAGTTGATGGCGCCGTGCGCGATGCCATGAGGGTAGAAGTTGTAGCCATGGATGTCGTCGATATATCCGTTCTTGTCGTCATCGACTCCTTTTGTGCCGTTGAGCTCTGCCTCGTTTGTCCACATGTTTGCCTCAAGGTCGGGGTGGGTATATTTCACAGCAGCATCGCACACCGCCACAACGACGTCAGGCGTGCCTGCAGTGAGTTTCCACGCATCCATCACACCGACATCGGCTCCTTCGCGAGCCGTAGATGCCACAGCCTTGTCTCCGGTATTGTGGAGATTCCACTGGTAGGAATTCATGGGGTCGTTGAACGGAATTTTTTCGTCATCTGCTGCATTCAGTCTCACCTGTGGCCTGAACGGAACGCTCCTGCAGTCAGATGCCAGCTTCGGTATTGCGTTGAACTGCACGGCGCTGATCTCCGGGCGCACTGCTACAGCTTCGGCAAAGCTTCTCACAGGCATATCCTCGTCGAAATATACGATGAACCATCTGTGCAGGCCGAGCTCTTTGGCCAGTTCTTCGTTCTTGGGAGCATGACGCAGAGCTTTCTGGAATTCTGTCACCTGAAGTCCTGCAAACAGTTCATCTGCGACTGCATCCATCTCTCCGTTTTCGATTCTTTCTGTCGTTTCTTCGTTGAGGTAAAGAAGGAGGCATCCATCCTTATAGTCTCCGGAAGTGCTTCCGGTCATCTTTGTCTGTAGTGAAATTGCCCCCGCAGTCTCCGTTGTTTCCGGTGCGGATATCTCTGCTTCTGATATGCAGGATGTCGCTGCCGAGAGGATGGCAAGGAGCATGATGTAATATTTTTTCATTGGCTGTACGGTTTTCTTTCGGGCGCAAAGGTACTAAATATATATGGTATAAAATACCCTCAAAATCCCTGTTTTTTATCCCTTATGATTCCAGTATTTCCACTTTTTTGCTATGAATTATGAATTTATAAATATTTGATATATATAGAATTGGAGTTACAATATCTATTATTTTTATCCACTTTTTTGTATGTTCTGGAATGCTGCATTTTCAATTATCCACTTTTTTGCCTTTAAATAATGGGTTAATGGATTGAAATACAGTCAGATATATAACGTAGCTCCACTAATTTCGTTTTCAGCGATGATCTTGCTGCCGATGGAATAATAAAATTTGTAAATTTGATGAGCAAACGATTTTACAATCGTAAACACTTAATAACACATAAATACTAACCCATGAAACACCTAACTTATCGAATCGCCCTTATCTTCGCGATAATGGGTCTGAGCTGCGCCAGTGCGTTTGCTCAGCAAGTGAAAGGTACAGTCAAGGATTCTGCAGGTGAGCCGGTAATCGGCGCTGCAGTCGTTGTCGAAGGTACAACCAACGGTACGACAGTGGACCTTGACGGTAATTTCGTGTTTGCAACAGCTGTCCCTCAGGACGCTGTTCTCGTGGTAACCTCAATAGGTTACAAGACAGCTAAAGTGCCAGTAGGGGGGGGCTTTGTAGAAGTCATCCTTGAAGAGGACACTGAAATGCTGGATGAAGTGGTGATGATCGGATACGGTACTCAGAAGAAGGCCGTGGTATCAGCAGCCATTTCGACAGTCGGATCGGAAATGCTCGACAAGGTCGGCGCAGTCCGTATCGACGACGCACTCAAGGGTATGACCCCTGGTGTGAACGTAACATCTAACTCAGGACACCCTGGTGCAGGTTCTCAGATCCGCATCCGCGGTATCGGTACAATCAATGACTCGAATCCTCTTTATGTGGTGGATGGTATGGCAGTTGACGGAGGTATCGACTATCTGGCACCAAGCGACATCGAGCGTATTGACATCCTCAAGGATGCAGCGTCTTGTGCAGTGTTCGGTACACGCGGTGCAAACGGTGTAATCCTCGTTACAACAAAGAAAGGTTCCAAGGATAAGGTTTCAGTGACCTATGACTTCCAGTATGGTATGTCAAATCCTTGGCGCAAGCGTGAAGTTCTCAATGCAACAGAGTATGCTGTGATGATGAATGAGGCTGCAATCAACGACGGAAATGCTCCTAAGTATGCTGACCCTTATTCATTCGGAGTGGGTACAGACTGGCAGAACGAACTCTTCTACAAGAACGCACCTCAGCAGACTCACCAGCTCACCATCAGCGGAAACAGCGGAAAGAACCAGTATTTCGTTTCTGCAGGATACTATTCTCAGGAAGGTATCGTCGGTGGTGATTTCGACAGAGCGAATTATGAGCGTTTCTCAGTGCGCGTAAACGACCAGTACAGCATCTTTGATGCGACTCAGGACCGCAAGTGGCTCAACAAGATGAGTCTCAACGTAAACGCATCATACTCCCGTACATTCACAACAGGCATCACAACAAACTCTGAGTTCGGTTCTCCACTCGGTTCTGCAGCGGCTCTTTCTCCGCTCCTCAGCGTATACGTTGATCCTGCAGACGAGCAGTCGGTGATCGATCAGTACTATTACAATGATGCAGCTCACGCTGTAGATGAGACAACAGGCGAACTCCTCAACCCGAACTGGAGCGACTTCAACCTCATCCGTGACCCAAGAAACGGACGTCTCTTCACAGTGCCTGGAACAGAATTCCAGGAAATGGTCAATCCTCTTGCTGATCTTTCTCTCCCAGGAACAAAGAACAACTATGACCGTCTGGTCGGTGGTGCAGAGCTCGAGTTCCAGCTTTATGAAGGTCTCGTTCTCCGTTCTTCTGTAAGCGTTGACTTCTCAGTGGGCGGTTCAGACGGCTGGACACCAAACTACTATCTTTCATCAACACGTCATCAGGGCTATTCTTCAGTATGGGGCTCTATGAACCGTGGTCTTGTATGGCAGGTGGACAACACTTTGACTTACACCAAGACATTTGCAGAAAAGCACAACCTCACAGTAATGCTCGGTCAGTCGGCATCTGCAACACAGGGCCGCAACATCAATGCATCCAAGATGTATCTGATGGAGGAGGATCCTACCAAGGCAAACATGGGCTTTGCAACAAGCCAGCGTGAGGATAATGATGGTGGCGGAAGCCTCTATGCAGACTATCGTCTTGCTTCTGTCTTCGCACGTGCATCATATGACTATGACAACCGCTATATGATTCAGGCGACCGTACGTCGTGACGGTTCTTCTCGTTTCGGACCTGGTCGTCGTTTCGCTATCTTCCCTTCAGCTTCAGCAGCTTGGAACATCAAGAACGAGGCATTCCTCAAGGATTCAGCTCCTTGGCTCTCAAACCTCAAGCTCCGTGCTTCATGGGGTATCAACGGTAACGACCGTCTCGGTAACTTCATGTATGCAGCTCAGACAGCAGCCGGCAACAACTACGTAT
>JAEIGA010003945.1_pt1 | contig 23047 bp, 27 predicted proteins | sample 9270691 | NCBI WGS metagenome assembly JAEIGA01 (sample SAMN17057246, study PRJNA624740) | gut metagenome | biome: biome; isolation source: fecal sample | host: Bos grunniens | place: China: Xizang | collected 2019 | reverse complement strand
CTGTAGGCTCATCAAGAATCATTATTTCCGGCCTCATTGCAATAATTCCGGCAATTGCAACTCTTTTCTGCTGACCTCCACTTAAGTGGTGAGGGGTTTTATCTTCAAATCCGCTCATGCCGACCATTTCTAATGATTCGGCGATTCTGTTTTTTACTTCATCATAGTCGAGGCCTAAATTCATAGGTCCAAAGGCAACATCTTCTTTAACTGTAGGGGCGAATAACTGGTCATTAGGATCTTGAAATACTATTCCAACTTTCTGTCTTACTTTAAGTAGCTCTTCACGTTCAAAAATTATCTTTTCGCCGTCAACTTCAACATGTCCGGATGTAGGTTCTGTCAAACCGTTGAAATGGGAAAATAATGTGGATTTGCCGGCACCATTTGGTCCCATTATAGCTATTTTTTCACCTTTTCTGATTTGGATATTCACATTCTTTAAGGCTTCGGTTCCATCTGGATATGTAAAAGATAAGTTTTTTGTCTCTAAATGTATTTTTTCCATTTTCGCCACCTAATTAATTGATAAATTTTGACCAAAGTAACCTAATTGGCCACCATATTTAAATAGAATGATTTCAAGTATAATAACGATAATTATGATTGTGATAATAAATAAATAATCGCTTTTTTCAGGGGATTTCTTTTCATTAAACATTTCCGATGTGTCTGAAAATCCACGACTGACCATACTTTTATGAACTCTTTCTCCTTGTTCATACGCTTTCAAAAACATCATACCGATTGTGTACCCAACTTGTTTGACTCTCCATTTGTAGGGGGTATTCTTTCCGTGAATGGTGAAGTTCCTTGATTTTTGGGATTTGCGAATTGCTGCAAGTTCATCAACAAATAAGAATAAAAATCTTACCATAATTGAAAGAATCATTGCAAGGTCTCTTGGCATTTTCAATTTTCTAAAGGAACTGGCCATTTCCTGCAATGGTGTAGTTGATGAATATATGATAATTGCTGTCAAACAAACAATCATGCGGACAAGCAGTAAAATTGCCCAATTCAGACCGCCGTCGGTAACATTTATCCATGAATAACTCCAAATTATATTTCCCGGTTGGATAAATGGTTGGAATATAATAATGGCTCCACCAAAGGGTAGCAACATCAATAATCTTTTTGCTGAATCCCAATAGGATAATTTAGCTATTTTAAGTATGATTAATAATATTATTTCCAATGTCAGAGGTATGAAAAGTTCTTTTGACATAACACATACAAGAATAATTAATAGGGTGAAAATTAACTTAACTCTACCTTCCAGATTATGTATGGGACTGTCTTTTGATGCTAAATCATCAAATCTCATTATTTGTGTTATGTCTACCATGTTTTCACTATTATAATATTAAAAATTAGTAATATATTATTATTTTGTAATGCATATTTTATAATTTTTCAATTATTTTTAAAAAAAGAAAAAAATAGAAATTATGGGGTAATTTCTACTTTTTAATAACGTATGCAACTCCAAGTCCTACGGCCAAAGTAGCAATCACACCTAGAACCAGGGCTACTATTTGCAATACTTGGTTGTCAGGATCGTTGGCAAACGCATAATCTGGGAATATGGCATCAGGTATGCCTTTAATTTCTTCGATTGAGAAGTCTTCAGGAACTCCTGCGTCTTCAGCTGATTTTTCTAGTCCGTCTGGGTCACCAGATGCAATATATGGTGAAAGACAACTTATAATGATACAAATGACGACAGCGACAACAATTAAATAAGTATCTTTTTGATCCATTCTATGCATCTCCTTTGGTTTCGTTATTCCATGCAAGTAAATCAGGTCTAAATTTGTCTAATGCTATAAGAACAATGACTGTTAATACAGCTTCGATAATTCCAATGAAGAAGTGGTATAAGACCATTGATGGAATACCTACATTTGCCGGGAATGTTCCAGCAATTGCCATTTCAATAGCACATGCAAGAGCTGCAAGTACTGTAGCTAACCATGCCGCTACTCCAGCAGCAGGGTATTTTCCAATAATTCCTTTCAAATATTTAAAGGTGTATAAACCTACGAATCCTCCAATGATTGCCATGTTCAATACATTAGCACCTAATGCAGTAATTCCTCCGTCTCCGAAGATTAATGCTTGGATAAGTAAAACAACAGTGAATACTATAACAGCAGCTTCTGGAGCAAGGAATACAATTGCTACTAATGCTCCACCAACCATGTGTCCACTGGTACCGAATGGGATCGGCATGTTCATGGACATGATTGCGAAGATACCTGCAGCAAGTACGGCTAAAAGAGGGATACGTTTTTCATCTAAGTTAGATCTTGCCCATTTCACAGAGAAGTATAATGCAACAATTAATATTACATAGTATATTATGCACTGTGAGATTGGTATAAATCCGTCAGGTATATGCAATTCAATTCCTCCATTTTCCATGAAAGTAATACTTTTTTTGTTTTTATTTATAAATTAGTATTACTTTAAAACTATTATTCTTATGTTTTTTTTGTAATATCAAGTTTATTTGGAGTTTTATTAAGTAAACTAGTTAATAAATCCGTTAATTGTCTTGACATTTAGTATTTTAATTTAATTTTAATATATAAATGTTATTAAAGTAATACAAATTAGTATTATTTATGGATTTTAGTAATACTGAACTCATTAAAAATAGATTAATTTCTTGTTTTGACAATATTGATTGTGTAGATAAAAATAGCTATTACAAAGTATAATATGACTTGAATGTCTAAAATTCCTGTTTCAATACCCAGAATGCTATATGTTAGAATCAAGGAGTAAATTCCAATATAAAAGAAATTTTTAGTTTTCTGCATTAGTTTAAACCCAATGCCCAATGTAAATCCTAATATCAACATCTCAACAAAGACGCCGACTTTACCAAAATCAGCCACCATCTGACCAACTAATGTTGGTGTAACAGTAACTTCGGTTCTCCATGCAATAAGTTTTCCAACCATCATTCTAGGTCCCAAATCACTTCCTGGAATGGAACTGGCCAAAAGTTTGCCGTGTGTAACGCCAAAGTTTCCACCAATGAAATCAAGTAAATTTAATACGTGTAATGTAAAGTCCGCCCTTGATTGCAATGTGTAAAACGGATTTGTTGATGAGGAAATTGTCATTTCACCAAGGGACCTGAAATAGCCTATTCCGATGATTGCACATACACCAATCAATGCACCAACCACCACTTCCCAAAGAGAAACGATATTTCCATAAAAGCCTATGATGATTATTATTAGAAATGCTGCAAGCAATGGTGTTCTATAACCTAAAAGCAATAAAAATCCACAATCCATAACTAATAAAAACACGAATCTAAATCTGGCCTGTGAACGAGTAATTTTTTTATCCTGAAAATCTTTTAGATATGCACTAGCCATTAAACAGGTTCCGGGAATTATCAAAAACACAGGCATTGTAAATGCTGGTTTTAATAAATATCTTATGGATGGTTTTAAAAGAGGTATTCCGCCAACAGATGCAATACTTATAAAGAAAAATACAATGCCAACAAGCATTAAACAAAAACCGATGGAATATATGTCTTTTTTTGCAAAGTTGAGGATATTTTCAAGATTATTATTTAAAAAATATCTTGGCAAAATCGCAGATCCAATGAAAAATGCAATAAATCCTATAAGAAGTGTAATAACCAAACTGGTGGATGGTGGGGTTAATGTTAATATTAAAAAAATTACAAATAGGACTAACACTATTAATGGATTGAATAGATGGTTTTTTAATATCTCATTTTTATTTAAAAAGTTTAAAAAGTTTTCACTAGGATACAAACTTTTAAAATAGCTATTAACCCATTTTGTCTCAATGAATGATAAGATGGAAAATATTGTAGTAAATAAAAATGATTCGTGAATAGAATCATTTATTATATTAATAATCGATGTTAATTTAGAATAAATAACGCTCATTTATTACACAACTTAAAACTTTTTAATATTTGTAACGTTATAATTATTTTTGATTTGTTCTAATTGAATATCACTACAATTATAAACTCTGATTGTAATGTTACCAGTTACTCCATTGATGTTTCCTAAAATCGGACTTGCTTCGTTAATATTTTGAACACTAGCTTTTTCAATACTAAGTTGATTATCTGATATTGAATTCAAACTTTTTATAGAAAACTTTTTTTCTTGTGAACTGATTTTGTTATAAATTTCTTGAAGTTTAATTGCATCAAGAGATTCGAGAGAAATTATTGTAGATATCTCGCAATCGTATCCGGTTAAGTTTTTACATAAATCTTTTAATGAGGTGATCTTTTCAGGAGCTATTGTAAATTCGACAAGATTATCATATTTGCTTCCATCAACTTCAAGTGTAATAGTATCTATGAATATGTCTGAGTCTTTGACATCTTTATATAAACCTGCTAGATATGTAGTATTGTCGGCATCGATAAGAACTTTGAGATTCCCAACATTATCATTTCCAATCCATTTAACAGTTCCATTAAGAGTAACTTCATCATTATTGCTTGAATTCATTCCGTTTAGAGTAGTTTTTACAATGTATCCTTTTTTATAGTAATCAGAATGAGTATTTGACATTTTATTGATTGTGGATGAATCAAATGCTGTTTTTTGGATGCTATTGGAATCGTCACTAGTAATATGTATAAATGCAAATGCGATGGCGCATATTACCAAAATTATAATTAAATAATCAATGATAGTAAATTTTTTCATAAAAAAACCCTTAATTCATTTAATCTTCATAAATTGCACCTACGGGGCAAACATCAACACATTCACCGCAGTTGTCACATTTTGTATTGTCAATAACAATTGTATAGGCTCTTCTTTGAATAGCTTCTTCCATACAGACATCTATGCAATCTTCACAAACTCCGCATTCTTCCATGTCAACTTTCAATTATTCCACCAATTTTAATCAATTTAGAAAAAATATAGTTTATATAATTATATTTATTTAATATTTTAATATTTAAATAATTGGTCAATCAATATGATTTTGCAGTTTTTATTTTTTTCAAATTTTTCTTAAATAAGAGTAACATTTAAATACTATGTAGACTAATATCATTATTGTATGCAAGGGTGCCCGAGCGGCCAAAGGGGAAGGACTTAAGATCCTTTGGCATAGGCCTTCGAGGGTTCGAATCCCTTCCCTTGCACTATTTTATAATTTTATAAACTTTTTATATCCTGATTATGCCTTAGTGGCTCAGCCGGTAGAGCGCCACCTTGGTAAGGTGGAAGTCGGGGGTTCGAATCCCCCCTAAGGCTTCTTGATTTTTTTTTCAAATTATTATTTTTAATATTATTATTTATAATTAGAAGTCAATTTTAAATATCTTAATGTATAAAAATAGATTATCAATTTGTATGTTTTTCATAAAAATTAGTTAAGGGGAATATTGGTGAATTATTCAAAATTAATCTTAGTAGGCTGTATCTCTGCATTTGTTGCATTTTTAACTTCTGTTTTAGGAGTTGCAGGAACAATCATTGGTTCAGTTATTTCTTCAGTTCTTTACAACATGCTTTCTGAAGCACTTGAAGCACCAGTTCAGGAGGCAACTTTTAGTAAGGATTTTGAATGGGAAGTGGCTTATGTATTTCCATTAATTGTAATAATATTAATTGAAATATTGTTTATATGTTCATTGCTCTCTGAATTGGGAGTTTTGCCTTACACCTTCCTTAAGGCATATATTTCTCTTCAAGGGGTAGCCGGCAATAATCTATTCCGTATTTTGGGAGTTGGATTACTAATTATTAGTATTTATCCATTCGTATTGAAACCTAACTTCATTAAAAAAGCGCATGGTGCTATTATCGCTTTTATAGGATTGGTATTTTTAGCCAGGGGTTTTATTGATTATGGAAATACCGTTACTAATTTATATGATGACATATTCATTAATTTTGATCTACCGATAGCAATTATTGCTGTTGTATTGTTGCTATTTGTTGTTATTAGAATATTGATTTCAGCAAAAGAATCAGAAATGGAATTTGAAGAACTTAAACGCAATATTAATAAAGATAATTCTGTAAAAACTGTTAAAAGAGTTCATAAATCTCAATCCAATTCAAATTACAAAAATCAGAATCCTCAAAATCGTAATGTTAATGTAAAAGATTATCCTAGGAATAATAGTCGCAGAAAAGCTAATGATTACAAGAAATCTCAAAACAATCCTGATGAACCTGATGTTAAATTCAGTAATCGTGTGGATAATATATCTAATTCAGGAATTAACGAATCTTCAGAAAACATTCATTTCGAATCAAATAACTTGTTGGATGACTATAAGAAATAGTTGGTATTATGAGCAAAAAAGACAAGACCTTGAAGGATATTTTGGATTGTATCTTATATGAAAATCCATCGACTCAAGATGAAATTGCAGAAAAGTTAGGTATTACTCGAAGATATGTTGCTCAGCTATTGCAACCACTCGTTAAAGAGGGGACTGTTAAAAGGGCTTATATGATTGATTTAAAAAGTTATGAAGCAATTACTCACTCCTTAAGCGATTATTCCAGTCCAAAGGACATTAAAGGAAATGTCATTGTTAATGATATGTTGGCGAATATGGCAAGGCATGTTCATTTACAGCTTGAAGCTTCATTTGATGCAATTTTAGAATATGATAAAGAAAAAGCTAAAAAAGCTTTGGAGATGGATTTTGCCACTAATAATATGGTGGAAAAGATAAGGACTTCTGTTGAAACTATTGTAAGTATGAATTATCATTCTGAATTTTCAAAATCTCTTCTTTATAATGAAATTGCATATGATTTGGAAAGGATTGGGGATTACTGCGGCCATATTGCAAAATTTGTTATTAATGATGTTTATGAAATTGATAATCAAGTCATGAAAAATTTAAAAAAGATGTATAATGCTACCCAAACAATGATTCCTTTATCCATTAAAGCATTCATCGAAGGAAAAACAGAATTAAAGGATGATTTAAACGAATTGGAAGAAGCTATTCATATACTTCAAGCAAAATCCATTAATTTAATTGCTGAACAAATGGCTGAAAGTTCTTTCGATGAAAAAGAGCGTTCAAATTATTTTATTTATTTATTTAGAGTTATTAAAGCTTTTAAAAGAATGGGAGATATTTCTGTTGAAATGATGGATGTGGCAATTGAGTTTCATGATAACATTCCGAGACCTACAACTCCTAGAACATTCAGATAAAAAAAGAAGTTTAATTAGATTGAAGTAATCTAATTGTCATATATTTTTGTTGTAGCATGCCTATCTGCCCAACATTGGATACAAACGCCTATTGGAAGGCCTGCTGTATGGGTATGTGCTTTTAAGATTTTCACATCTAAAGTGGTTGTTTTCCCTCCAAGACCCATCGGACCAATTCCTGATGCATTGATTTCTTCTAATATTTCTTCTTCAAGCTTAGCTATTTCCGGGTCAGGGTTTCTCTCACCTACTTTTCCAAGCAATGCTTTTTTACCAAGTTTTAAGCATAAATCGGAGGTTCCGCCAATTCCGACTCCCACAACAGTTGGAGGGCATGGTTTGCCTTTTGCTTTTAGAACAGATTCAACAACGAATTCTTTGATTCCTTCAATTCCTTCAGCAGGAAGAGCCATTTTTAAGGCGTTGTTGTTTTCGGAACCGAATCCTTTTGGTAAAATGGTTATTTCCAAATAATCTTCATCAATAAGTTCTATATCGATTGGGGGTATGTAGTCTCCAACATTGATGTTTGTGTTTTCGCGGGTTAATGGATCTACGATGTTTGGTCTGATTGGAACTTCTTTTGTTGCTTTTTCAATACCTTCTTCGATTCCACCGCGCAAGTCTTCAACTTCAACATTACCTAATTTGACAAAAACAACGGGCAGACCTGTATCTTGACACATTGGAATGCCTTTTTCTTCTGCAAGTTCTATATTTTTTAAAATAGCTTTAATATTTAACTGTGCAAGTTCATGTTCTTCTATTTTAAGCGCATCTTCAAGTGCTTTTTTTACATCATCACCCAAAACGATAACAGCTTCTTTGTAAAGTTCATAAACAGTATCTCTAATAGTATCTTTAGTAATCAAAATTAATCCCTTATAAAATTTAATTAATCTTATTTTTGGATTTTGAAATATTTATATTTTGATAATGCCTATTGGGCAGACTTCTACACAGTCTCCACACTTAGTGCATTTATCTTCGTTTCTGGTTATGGCTCCGCCTAAAACTTCAATGGCATTTTTACTGCAAGCTTTTAAACATGGCGCATCAGATGGTTGGCAGTGCATACAAAATAAAATAGGAGTGTCAACATTTGGTGTTTGTTGACAGCTTCCACAGGTTGTACATTCAGTACAGTTTCCTGATTTAAACATAATTCTTTATTATTCATCTAAAACAAGTCTTGCTCTTGCTTGACTTGTAATCACATGGACAAAGCCACCTTTGTTGCTGTCAGGTTCATATAATCCTGCCATTTTAGCAAGATATTTTGCCTGATTTTTAGCCCTGATTTTTTCAGGATCAGCAACGCTAATAGCTCTTTTAGTACATGCTTTTATACATGCAGGTCCTTCTTCTCTGTCAGCACAGAGATCACATTTTTCAGCGACTTTTGACTGGAAAGTCATTGCACCAAAAGGACAAACCATTACGCATAATCCGCAGCCGATACATTTTTCAGTATTGACTCCATCATCTGTGATTGCATCAGTTGGACAGATTTTTATACATGGTGCACTTTCACAATGTTGACATACAATGGCATAAAAGGAAGAATCATGCTCTATAATTTTTATTCTATTAGCGTTATGGACTGATGCACACATGTTTTCACAATTGAGACATCCGTCACATAAAGTGTTGTTTACAACAATACTTTCCATTGTCTTCCTCCTATAATCCTAGTTCTTTACACTCTGCATCAACATATTTTTGGATTTTTTCAATGTGCTCTTCATCTAAGTGTTTGAATCTTTTTTGTGGTGCTAAATATTCTTTTACAGGTTTTCTTTCTTCAGGCCTGTAGGTAATTTCGAATTTACCATCAACGATTTCATATAAAATCCAAGATCCAGTCTCTACGGCTAATCTGCCCATTTCAATAGTTTTTTCTGAAGGATATCCCCAACCGGTAGTACATGGTTGTTGCAAGTGTATGTATGCAGCTCCTTTAGTTTCTGCTGCTTTTTTAACTTTTTTAACATAATCTTCAGGATATGCTATTGATGCGGTAGCCACATATGGAATTCCATGTGCTGCCATAATCATTGGCATATTTTTCTTAGGTTTGTCTTCTCCGAAACTAGCCACTCCGCTTGGTGAGGTAGTTGTACTTGCACCGTATGGTGTAGCTCCACTTCTTTGAATACCAGTATTCATGTATGCTTCGTTATCGTAACAGATGTAAAGCATGTTGTGTCCTCTTTCCATAGCTCCGGATAAGGATTGTAAACCAATATCTACAGTTCCTCCGTCACCACCGAAAGCGACTACATTAACATCATCTTTTCCTTGAATTCTTAATGCACTTTCTACACCAGATGCTACAGCTCCGGAGTTTTCAAATGCAACGTGTATAAATGGGACTTCCCATGAAGATTCTGGGTATGGTGTAGTCATAACTTCAAGACATCCTGTAGCAGAAATAGCTACAGTGTTTTCGCCTAAAGCATTGAGAGCTAATTTTACAGCAATAGATGCTCCACAACCAGCACAACCTCTGTGTCCCGGTGCTAATAAATCTTTATCAGGTATATCTACCATATCTATTCCTCCTTAAGTCCAAGCCATGTAACGTCATTTTCTGGCGCTTTAGTTTTTTCATATGCTTCAATAATGTATTCAGGTATAACGTCTCTTCCACCTAAACCTGCGATAAATCCGTAAATTTCTTTATCGATTTTAACTTTCAAATCAGCATAAAGTGCTCCACCAATTGCAAATGAGAAGTTTTTATCAATTACAGCTATTTTTTCACAGTTTGCCAGTGCTTCTGTTATTGCTTCTACAGGGAATGGTCTGTAAGCTCTAATTTTAAGTAAACCTACTTTTTCGCCTTTTTCTCTTAATTGGTCAACCACTACTCTAATGGTACTACAAAGTGATCCCATTGCAACGAATATGATTTCAGCATCTTCGGTTTTGTATGGTTCAACAAGTCCATATTCTCTTCCGAAGATTTCTGCAAATTCTTCACCAGTTTTTTGAATTACTTCAATGGAATTTGTCATTGCAACTTCCATGTCATGCCTTGCTTCAGTATAATAGTTAGGGTCAGCAAAGTTACCGATAGACATTGGTTGTTTTGGATCAAGGAATGCATGTTCTGGAACATATGGAGGTAAGAACTTATCTACACTTTCTTGATCTGGTATTTCAACAGGTTCAACTGTGTGAGTTAAGATGAATCCGTCTAAACATACCATTGTTGGAAGTAAAACATTTGGATTTTCTGCGATTTTATAAGCCATTAAAGTAGTATCCAATGCTTCTTGCGCATTTTCTACATAAATTTGTAACCATCCTGCATCTCTTTGTGCAATTGAGTCTTGTTGGTCATTCCAAATATTTAATGGTGCAGAAATTGCTCTGTTTGCATCAGCCAAAACGATTGGTACTCTCATACCGGCTGCTGCGTATAAAATTTCGTGCATTAACATTAATCCTTGTGAAGAGGTTGCTGTAAATACTCTTACTCCAGCACCACTAGCTCCAACAGCAGCACTTATTGCACTGTGTTCGGATTCTACTTTAACATATTTAGCATCAATTTTTTCATCAGCAACATATTGTGCCAAGTATTCTGAAATTGTAGTTTGTGGAGTAATTGGATAAACAGGAATAACTTGTGGTTTAGCTAATCTAACAGCTTCTGCAACTGCTTTATTTGAGGTCATTACTTCTTTTACCATTTAATCACTCTCTTTATTCTTTTACCATTTCGATTGCATCGGAAGGACATTCGTTTGCACAAATCCCGCATCCTTTACAGTAATCGTAATCAATATCGTGTTGTTTGTTTACACTGCCATCTGGACAAAATAAAATACAATTATCACAATCAATACATTTTTCTTTGTCTAAAATAGGTTTGAATGTTCTCCAGCTGCCAGTTTTATTATTTCTACTATTGCCTGGGTTTTTAATTACACATCCTATACTTACCATAATAATCACCCTTATCCCATATCATAAGCTTTTTTAGTAGCTTCCACATTTAGCTCTCCCACTTTGCCAGGGAATGTTTCTTTAATCACTTCTAAAATTGAATCAATACTTACTTCTTGGGTTTTCTTAGCAAAATATCCTAAAATAATAGTATTTACAATATTACGGCCTAACATGTCTAATGCAATTCCGGTAGCATCAATACTGTGGACTTTGTGTGCACCGCTGCCTTCAAAATCTTCAGTATTAATAATTACTTCAGTGTTGTCTTTTATTCCTGAGAATACATCTACTACATTCAATAATCCATCGTCTAAAACTAATACGTAGTCTGGATTATATACTTGATATCTTAAATCGATTGGTTTATCATCAATTCTTGTGAAAGCCATAACTGGAGCTCCTCTACGTTCTACTCCAAAGAATGGAAAAGCTTGGGAGTATTTGCCGTCTTTGAATGCTGCTTTTGCTAGGATTTCAGCAGCAGTTACGGCCCCTTGGCCTCCTCTACCATGAAAACGAATTTCAATCATTAATTTTTCCTCCATATATTTATCATGTATAATCATTATAAATTACAAAATATATAAATTTTATGTTAATTTTTTTGTTTTTGAATAAGATTGTTTTATTTAACTTGTTGTTATCATTTATTTTTTGTTGATTTTTTTATAACTCTTTTTAAGTGTTTTAACTTTTTTATGTACATTTTTAAAAGGTTTTTAATAAATAGCTATGGTTATGAAATTATTACTTTAAAAGATAATATTATTAGATAATAATTAAATATAATAATGTGAGAATTCGTGAGAGGTTATTATGAAAATTTTAATTATCACCGGGGAGCTGGCATATCCTTTAATCAAGGAAGTCGTTTCAAAATCAAAAGAAGAGATTATTGTACATATTGCGGATAACACTCAAGTTGCGGCATTTTTAACTCCTAGGCAAATTATAAAAGAAGTTAAAACTTGCTTTTCAGATCAATTGGATGAAATTGACATGATTCTAGTTCCGGGTTTAATTAAAAAGGGAACAAAAGAAATTACAAAAGAACTTGGAATTCCAACATTTAAAGGATCTACTGATGGAGCAGATCTTGCAATGGTTTTAAATTTAATTGGAAGTGTTGATTTATCTGAAGATAAACCTGCTGATAAGTTGATTGAAGAAGAAAAACAAAAAGAGGCATACAGATTCATAGAAGAATTTGAAAATGACAAGGAAAATATTGAGAAACTTCTTCAAAAACCAAATAACATTCTAATAAAAAATCTTCCAGTTGGTGAAGATTTTCCAATGAGGGTACTGTCTGAAATAGCCAATGCTCCGTTTTTATCAAAAGAAGCATTGATTAACAAATGCCAATATTTTGTTGATTCTGGAGCGGACATGATTGATATAGGTATGGCTGCCGGTGAAGATTTCTCAGATAAGATACCTGAATTGATAGAAACTTTACGCCCAATCGTTGGCGATAGGCCATTGAGTATCGATACATTAAACCCTAAAGAAATCAAAGTCGCAGCAGAACATGGTATTGATTTTGTCTTAAGCCTTGATTTGGGTAATAATTCTGAAGTTAAAGAAATACTAAAAGAAAAAGATATTCCTGCAGTATTGCTTCCAACTAACTTTTCACAAGGAAAATCGCCAAAATCTCCAGCTGAAAGAGTTGAAGCAATGCATCAATTAATTAAGGATACCGAAGGTTTAAGATATGTTGCAGATTTAATTTTAGACCCGGTAAATAGTTCAAGCATTGTCGAATCAATTATTGCATGCCATGATTTTCATAAAGAAAATCCTGCGCCAATGTTTTTCGGTGTAGGCAACGTCACCGAGTTAATGGATGCCGATTCTGGAGGTGTTAATGTATTGCTGGCGGGAATTGGTATGGAACTTGGTGCAAGTATTTTATTTACTCCTGAAGAAAGTGGAAAAACAAGAGGCAGTGTTTATGAATTGGCAACTGCTTCTAAAATGATGTTTCTTGCAAAACATAGAAAATCCATTCCAAAGGATTTAGGAATTAAATTGGTTGTATTTAAAGATAAGCATAAAAGAAATGATGTTATTCTAAATGAATTGGATGGCATTCCAGAAGTCAGACAAAAAAAGCCTATGAAATTCATAAGGGATAAGGCAGGCAGTTTTAAAATCAGTGTTGAATATGGAACTACTGTTAAGGACAGCAGAATCACAGCAACTCATTTTAGAAAAAATAAAGCGGACATTGTATTTGTAGGCCATTCTGCTCAAGAAATATATGAGGAAATCATTACAGAAAAATTAGTTACAAGAATGGAACATGCAGCATATTTAGGTTCGGAACTACAAAAAGCAGAAATAGCAATGATTACTGGAAAAGAATATGTGCAGGATTTTGATTTGTTCAAAAATCCTGATGAATTTAAAAAATAGGTTTATTCAACACTTGCAGATTCAGATGGGGCTTCTGATTCTCCTGAGTCTCCCGCTGTTCCCTCTTGTGAAGCATCAGATGATGAATATTCACTGTATGAGTTGGATTGGTATGAATCTGTTGAATAACTGTAGTATCCACCATATCCACCAGATCCGCTAGATCCGCTGTAGGCGTAACTGTTTCCTCCACTTTCACTAGAACTAGGAGCACTTATTCCAGTATCTGAATTGGAATTTGTATAATTAGATGATGATGTGTCATTATTGGTAACATTTGAAATTGTCGTATTCATTGTCATATTATCCGGCGTGTTTTTATTAAATGTAAGTCCAGTTTGGGTCACGACTAGGGCAACTCCAGCAAGAATCACGGCAGTAATCATCAATAGAATTATGATTTTATTCTCACCTAACATGTTTTACCTCCTTTGTTAATTATATATTATATAATTCCCTATACTTATAATAGTTACATAACATTTAAATAAATTTATAATAAAATTTAATTTTAATAACAAATTTTTGTGAAGGTTAAAAATTGCAAGTTGAAAATATTACTATTAAGGATATTGATAAAAGTCTTTTAGATTCAAGCTATGTTTCAAATAATGAAATATCAACAACTTTATACTTATCGTTTCTACTTGGAAAACCGATGCTTATTGAAGGCCCTCCGGGTGTTGGAAAAACAGAGCTTGCTAAAGTAGTTGCACAGACATATGGAAGGGATTTTTTTAGGATACAATGCTATGAGGGCATCACATTTGAGCAAATTGTTGGAGAATGGAACTATCAAAAGCAATTGCTCCATTTGGAAGCTGCAAGAAATGAAACTAATAAAGAAGATAAAATCTTTGATGAGGAGTTTTTTATAAGAAGGCCATTGCTAAATGCTTTTTTAAATGATAACGACTCAGTTTTATTAATAGATGAGATTGACAAAGCTGATGAAGAAGTGGAAAGCTTTTTGCTTCAAGCTTTAGGTGAACAAGAAATCACTATTAATGATTTGGGCACTTTCCAACTGAAAAATGATTTAATTGTTATTCTAACATCAAATTCACAAAGATCACTTCTTGATGAAACAAAGGACAGGTGTTTGTTCTTATATATTCCATATCCTACCATTGATCGTGAAATTGAAATTGTCAAATCCAAAATACCTGAAGCCGATGAGGAAACAGTTTCATATGTCGTTAAACTGGTTCATGATATACGCAATCTTAATTTAATGAAAAAGCCATCCGTTAGGGGTACTGTCGACTGGGTTCGTTCTGTCACTAATTTGGGAACTAAAGACATTGATCAATCTTTACAGGACAGTATTGGTGTAGCTATTAAAAATGAAAGCGATAAAAAAAGAGTTGTAAAAGATATTTTTGATAAAAGATAGACATGATTAATAAAATTGCTACTTTATCAGCAAAGCTAAGAGAAAAGGGATTGCCAGTAAGTATAAGAAGCACCCAGGCAGCTGTTCAAATATATATGAATTTGGGTGATGGAGACAGAAACCTTTTAAAAACCGCTTTGATGGCGGTTTATGTTAAGGACAGGTATGACATTCCTAAATTCAATAAGGTTTTTGATGAAGTTTTCAAGGTTGAGCTTCCTAAAATGGATCCTAAAGAGTTGAATAGAAGTACGGCATATAGGGGTGCAGGTCCAAAGTCCAACAAGTATGTCATTAAAAAACAAAGCAATATGGCCAGCAAAATTAGAAAAGAGAAGTTAGATAATGAAAAATTAAAAATGCTTTCAGGCCAACCGCTTTTGGATGAAGTCAAGCAACTTGAACGAGATGGAGAGCTAATGAATAGGGATTTGACTAAATTGAATCGTTTTGACCCTAGAATGCTTGAAATCTGTCAAAGATTGGGAAAGAGAATAGCCAACAAACGTTCAAGGCGTAAAGTTCAAACACATTCTCATAAAATCGATATTCGAAGAACAATCAGGGCCAATCTAAAGTATGGCGGGGTGCCGTTTGAACTTGTAAAGGCAAAGCCAAGGCCCCATAAAAACGAGCATTTGTTTTTGAATGATATCAGCGGGTCATGTGAATGGATTAGCAGCTGGTTTTTCATGTTAATGTTTTCAGCCCAAACTGCATTCAAAAGGTCACGAATGTTCGAATTCGATACAAGAGTAATCGAAACAACCAATGCTTTAAAAGAAGAATATCTGATAGATTCCTTTGTTAAAGTTAAAGATTTGCGCGTTAAAAATCTAATGGTTCATGGAACTTCGGATATGTACACCGCTTTTACAACCTTTAGAAACATGGTTAATATTAGCAATAAATCTTATGTGATTATACTGTCCGATTGCAGAGATTGGGCGGGACCAAAGGTAAATGGAATTCCTGCAAGTGTAAATGTAGTTGAAGAAATGGCAAGAGATGCGAAAAAGCTTATTATTTTAAATCCTGAAGATAGGAATAAGTGGGATGTTGTTGATAGTTGCGTGTCATTATATCAGGAAGCGGGAGCCCAAGTGTTTGAAGTGAACACCCTAAATCAATTAGCACACTTTGTAGAACAAATGTAGGTATTAATATGCAATGCAGTAAATGTGGAAATCCTAAAGTTATTTATAAAAGACAGCAATCAGGCCAATTATTGTGTAAAGACTGTTTTATCGAATCAATTGAAAAGAAAGCTATTAAAACAATCAGGAAAGAAAAGTTATTGGATAAAGGAGATAAGGTTTTAGTAGCACTATCAGGAGGAAAGGATAGTGTAACAACACTTGAAATTTTGAATACTTTCCGTGAGATGAATGTTATAGATATCTGTGCAGTTACCGTGGATGAAGGGATTGCTAATTATCGCCAGGACGGTGTTGATATAGCCATCAGGCATGCCGAAAGGTTAGGTATTGAACATAGGGTAGTGTCCCTTAAAGAGGAATATGGAATCACTTTGGATGAAATAATGCAAAGGGAAAATCATAAGGGTTCTTGTACTTACTGTGGCGTGTTTAGAAGGACAATAATCAATAAGGCAGCTCGTGAAATGGGTGCGACTAAAATTGCCACAGGACATAATCTTGATGATGAGGTTCAGGCAATCATGATGAATTATCTTGAAGGAAATACTGATAACTTAACTAAATTAGGTGCAAAAACAGAATCCAAAGCTGAAAAATTCACAGTTAAGATAAAACCTCTGCGCGAAATTCCGGAACGTGAAATAGGATTATATGTTGTTGCAAAAGAACTTGAAGTTCACTTTGACAGTTGCCCATATGCAATGCAGTCATTTAGAGGCGAAGTTTCAGAAGTAATCAATCAACTTGCAGAAAAGCATCCGACCATAAAATATTCCACATTAAGGGGATATGATAAAATTAAAGAAGGATTAAAAAAAGAATTTAAAAAAGAGTATTCTCATGGAAGATGTTCAAGATGCGGTGAACCGTCAGCTAATGATTTGTGTAAGGCATGTTCATTTTTAGAAGAATTAGGACTGTGATATCAATGTCATTTTTATTGAAATTTAAAAGTTTGGAAGAGAAAAGGGAAATCCCAAGTGATAATTATACAATTAAAGATTTATTGGATGAATTAGAATTATCTGCTCAAACTATAGTGTCAAAGCAGAATGGAGAACTTGTCATAGAGGATACAGTAATTGAAGATGATGACGAAATTCAATTAGTTCAGATTATTTATGGTGGTTAATTTTGAAGGTAAGCTATGAATGTGGGCCTTGTTTTTTAAGGCAAGCTAGGGAAGCACTTGACTTATCAACTGATGATGATGAGCTTAAAATGGATGTTATGGAAGAAATTTTCAAGTTTTTAAGCGATAATTTTAAATTAGGAGCTAATTCAAATAGCACAGGCTCCGCAATGCATAATTTGGTTAAGCAAAAGACAGGGTGTATAGACCCCTATCGCAAAGAGAAGATTGAAGGTAACGAAATAGCCCTAAAATATTTGCCTGATGTTAAAAAGATAATAGATGAGGATGACAGCTTAGAAAATTATGTAAAAATTGCAATCATCGGCAACATTTTGGATTTCGGAGCATTCACGCTGGACGACGATATTGAAAGAGTTATTAAAAGTTCTCTAAAAAAAGATTTGACTATTAAGGATATTGACGAATTTGAAAATTCCTTAAAGACAAATGATAAAGTATTATATTTAGTGGACAACACCGGTGAAATAGTATTTGATAAGTTACTTTTAGCCAAAATTAAAGAATATGGTCTGGATATTACAATTGCCGTTAAATCAGAACCAATTTTAAATGATGCCTGTATGGTCGATGCATTAGATGCCGGACTCGATGAGTTTGGTGAAATTGTTGAAATAGGTTGCGGAACAGTAGGTTATGTCGACAGTCAGATTTCAGACGAGTTTAGGGAAATTTTCAATAATCATAAATTCATCATCTCAAAAGGAATGGGAAATTATGAAGGATTAACAGAAATTGATTTGTCAAATAAGGAGGTTTATTTCTTATTATGTGCAAAATGCGGTACCATTTCAAGGGACATTGGTGTTAATTTACATGACATGCTTCTTTTTAAAAAATAATTAAGTGATATTATGATTATTGGTTTTATAGGATTTGGAAAGGTTTCTCAAAATCTCATGAATTTAATAAAATCACATGATATTACATTCATTAGCTCATTTGAAGGAAGATCTCAAAAAACAATTGAAAAGATTAAGGAATCAAAAGTTGATGTTTTAGACACATTTAAAGAGGTGGCTATTGCTTCAGATATTCTAATTTCTGCAAATTCTCCAAAAAACGCTCTTGAAGTAGCAAAAGATTATGGAAAATATGCTAAAGGAATTTATTTGGACTTAAACAACATTTCTCCAAACACTACTTTTGAAATCTCAAAATACGTGCCAAATCTTGTTGATGGTGCGATAATCGGAAAAATAGATTCTGACAATCCGATATTATATCTTTCTGGAAAATCAGCCGACAAATTAATGTTTTTAAATGAATTTATAGATGTTCGTAAGATTAGTGACAATATTGGCGATGCAGCTATTTTAAAATTGCTTAGAAGCACCTACACTAAAACATTATCTGCACTGTTAATCGAATCTAGCCAAATTGCAAGCGAATACAATTTGGAAGAGGAATTTTTCGATGTTTTGTCACTTACTGAAGGTGATGAATTTAGAGAAAAATCACTTTCAAGAATTAATAATACGTTAAACAATTCAAAAAGAAAATGCGAAGAATTGGAAGAGATTATCAGTTATTTTGACAGCAGCGATTTAACAATGGTTAAGGCAGCATTAAAAAAGCTTAACCAATAGTCACATGGACTTTAAATCCTTTTTTGGCTTTTTTTATACTTCCTGTCACTGGAATAAAATGAGAGTCCATAATATATCTTAGATAAGTCACTTCAACTGCAGGAAGTCTTAAATTGGTTTTAATCTTTTTGCCTTCACTTTTAAACTGGACAGATATTTTCCCGTTTTTATCAACATATAAATCGGTGTTCAATCCTTCTTTTGTAATTTTTGTTTCAAATTTGGTTAAGTTAAGTCCAGCTTCTAGGTTTAATGGTGCATTAACATCAATGTTTTGACTTCTGAATTTGTCATTTGCTTTTCGAGCAGTTACTCCATTTTCGCCTTCGCTTGCAACATACCAGGCCCTGTCTATAACTCTTTGAACTTTTTGATTGTCAGGTATCACTCCTTGTGACTCATAGCTTTTCATCAAATCCATTACTTCCTTTTTTGTAACTTCCATTTCTATTGCACTTATTGCAAGCCGGGTCATTACAGGCCCATAATCTGATCTTCTAAAGACTGCCCATATTGATTCAGGATCCCTATAAACTCTTCTTTTAATAATCTCATTAATTGTATTCCCATTAAGGTAAGCTATCTTTTCAAGATTTCCCCTTGAATATGTGTTCATTCTTTTATAAATGTCACTCCAGTTTCTATCACCCGGAACTCTGCCTGCATCAATTTCCCTTTCAAGGATTTCAACAGTGGTTTTAGGAAGCAGTTCTTTGATTTCATCAGATATTTCCATGTCATTGTCAATAATGGATTGTCTGATTAACCTGCCGGAATATTTTTCTTTATTGAATTCTTTGACAACATGATATTTGACTTTAGAGCCAAGAAATTCGTTGATGGCATACCATCTAATTTCATTTCTGTTGGTGTAGCTTTTAGGCATTCCAACAAAGTTCCCTTCATCAATGAATTTTTGAGCTTTTGATTTGATTTCATCCAGTGAAATGCTTGCGGAAGTAATATAATCAGTTACTCCATCATCAATCATTTGCTTAAGTCTAATAGGAACGCTATAAGATAAAACTAATCTGTGGTGAAGGCCTTCGAATGATTTAACTTCGTCTGCTCCAAGAGCCAATGCCATTTCACGACGCGCTTCAAAATTTGTGAAAAATGGGGCATGATTTGCACTGAATCCCTTATTCAAATACACAACAACTTTTTTGTTTTCTTCATCAGCTAATTTTCTAGCTTCATTAATTAATTTTTCATGACCTTTATGGACGGGGTCAAAATCTGCACTAATTCCTATCAAAATAAACACCAAAAAGAGAATGTGGATAGATTATCTATCCATTAATTTTAAAATACCGCTTATTACTAACCATATTCCGATTAATGTTCCAAGAATAATTGGATTTGCAATGTAAGTTCCTATGATAATATATAATAAACCAAGTACAACTCCAGCTATTCCGATGTAGAATCCATATCGGCTGTTGCGGTTGTTGATTAGGGATGCTAGACCAACAACTATCAACATTATTCCAGCAAGATATAATGTAATTTCAGTCAAAAATCCAAGTAATGATGGATTGAATATTAATCCGATACTTAATAATAAAAGTACGATTCCTAACATCAGGTCAAGTATCGAGCCGCTTGTATTATAATCTATTATGCTTACTCCAACAATTAGTAAATAAATAGACATTAGCAATACGGATAATCCAATTAAGGAACTAACTCCAATAACTCCCATAATTGGGAATATGATAATTATTAATCCTAGAAGTATAGCCAGTAAACTGACAAATTTAGTTTTCATAATTTCCTCCGTATAATAAATTAATGTTTTAAGTTATATTAATATAGCGGGATATGCTTAATCTCAACAGTTGAGCTATTCATATCCGAATTGTTAAATTGAGCCAACCATCTGTTTTTACACTCACAATCGTATTCGATTTTTCTTTGAGTTAAATTGTTGGCTATAATCATATGTTTTAGGTCTTTATTACATTTTTTACAGTTATATGGGCCACGTCTTGAGCCAAATCCTGATGTGTCAAGAAGTGAGGGTATATCTAACTCGTCACGCACAGTATTTATGATTTCAATACATGACCAGATCCATGGCGGTTGGTATGCTCCTTTTCTCCAAAATCTTTCGATTACAGTTCCTCCATGTATGGTTGCAGGACAAAAGGAAAGTCTATCTACTCCAATGAATTCACAATACTTTGCGGTTTCAATTGCTTCGGCAATTGCTTGGGATTCAGAAACTAGAATTGGCTTTACAAAGATATATGCTTTTGATTTTAAATTGTATCCTTTATCCTCTTTTAAATTTTGCATCAATTTAACTGCACTTTCAAAATCGTCACGTGTAAAACCTTTATTGATCTTTTTAAGACGGGTGTAATCATTTGATGTTTCAAGGCCAATACTCACTTCGAATAGCGTATCTCCAATAATTTCAAATATTTCATTTAAGTATTCTTCTTTTACATACTCAGGTCTTGACTCAACAATTATTTCCGTAACATTTCCCAAATTCATTAATGTTCTTAATATTTCATCGCGGGCATCTTTTGGAAGTTCATAAGGATTCAAGAAACTTCCTGAAGCGAATAACTTTACAGAAATTTTATCTTCTTCAGCTATTGGATGTCTGGAGAGGTGATCATGAAATATTCTGAGTATTGTTTCACTATCGATAGGTTCTAAAGTACAGTCTGAAACATAGCTGCACATTGTGCATCCACCGCTGTCGCCAAGTGCCCAAGCACAACCGGGAGTTGGCAGGATTATGAATAATGTTTTTGCAACACCGTCATATGTTAAATCATCATTATACCAACTTGCTCCAACTTGTTCTGGAGTTTTTGGGTCTTTTCGCTCAAAAGCTTTCTGTCTGATTTCTTTTGTTAAATTTTCAATTTCCATTATAATACCTGCAAATAAATGTAATATTTATATTATTATAATTTTTTTATAATTAAATATTGTTAAAAAAAGTGGTTGTTAATAAGTTGTGTATAAAATTATTGAAAAAATAAAAAAAGAAAAGAAGTAAGCAAGTTTAGAAACTTGCAATTACGTCTCCTAATAATTTAATGGATTCTTCTACGTTTTTACCAACAGGGGAACCTGCTACGTATTGAGTTACACCCATTTCAGCTAAGCCTTCGATTTTTGGAATGAACTCATCAGGAGTACCACATACTGAGAATGCGTCTAATGCTTCATCAGTTACAGCACCGATAGCTCCACCGAAGTCACCTTTAGCTAAGAATTCACCCATTTGAGTGTTGAATCCTTCAGGTAATCCGTGTCTTTCGATAACTGGAGGTGGGGAACCTGCTGCAATAAATGCAACTACGATTTTAGCTGCGTTTTTAGCTGCGTCTGAGTCAGGTCCGATGGAAGTTGCAGTGTATGCACCTACGTCGAATGCTTTGTCTCCACCAGCTGCTTCGATACCTTTTTTAATCATAGGCATAGCTGCTTCGTAATCTTTAGGGTTGGAAGCGTTAATTAATACACCATCTGCGATTTCTCCAGCGGTTTCTAACATTTTAGGACCTTGTGCACCCATGTAAATAGGGATTGCGTCTTGTACAGCTTTTACTCCACCTAATGCTGCTCCGCCTTCGGTTTTTCCACCAGCTAATAAAGCGTTAATGTCAGCGATTGCTGATTTAATAGTGGATACTGGTTTAGTCCATTCAATTCCTAATGAATCGAAAGTAGCTTTGTCACCAGGACCGATACCGAAAGTTGCTCTTCCGTTTGAGATTTCGTCAATGGTTGCAATTGCAGAAGCTGAGATTGCAGGGCTTCTTACGTATGGGTTGGTTACACCAGGACCCATTTTAATGGTTTCAGTGTTTGCTGCAAGTAATGCTAAAGTTTCGTATACGTTTTTGTTGTTGTAGTGATCTGTGATCCATGCGTATTCAAAACCGACGTCTTCTGCTAATTTTACTAATTTTACAATTTCATCCAAAGGTTGATTTGGTACGAATTCTATACCGAACTTCATATTTTATCACCAATTTATATTTTAGTATGTAATATATAAAGTAATTTTTATTTGAAACAGATAGAAAGTTTTATATATTATCATTGTTCAAAATTTGGAAAATATTCAAAATATAATAAGTATAAAAAAAGTTTATTTTTTTCTTAAAAATTT
>JAEIGA010003944.1_pt1 | contig 23048 bp, 19 predicted proteins | sample 9270691 | NCBI WGS metagenome assembly JAEIGA01 (sample SAMN17057246, study PRJNA624740) | gut metagenome | biome: biome; isolation source: fecal sample | host: Bos grunniens | place: China: Xizang | collected 2019 | reverse complement strand
CCCACTGTAGCCCAATACTCCAGTTATAGCCACTGTTTTCATATTTCTGTAATTTGAGAAATCTTGTTTTAAAATTCTTAGATTTTGGCGATAAGTGCAAGAACCTTGCTGCCCATGAGTGCAGCGCGTCGGAACACGGAGGTATTGTAGCGCTGGGCAGCAGTGGCCACATTCTCAGCGGTCTGCAGCAGTTCCTGCATAGCCTCCATGCGAGCGGCGGTGTGCTCATCCCCCGCCTCCCGGGCTGCATCCAGACATTCCTCCACAGCCTGCACCGCCCCGGCTGTCTCGCGGCGGCGGCGTTCCTCCAGAATACGGCGGGCCATTTCCCACACATCGGACTCTGCCCGGTAGAAACTGCGGCGGTCACCAGCCCGCGACTCGCGATAGATAAGGTTGTAGCCCTCAAGTTCCTTCAGGCTGGTGCTCACATTTGACCGCGCCAGCTGCAACAGCTCGCACATCTCCTCCGCCGTCAGCGGTGACTGCGCCACATACAGCAGCCCATGCAGCATAGCCGTGGAGCGTGGAATCCCCCAGCGGGTGCCCATATCGCCCCACCGGCGGATGAATTTCATCTGCGTCTCGCTCAGCTGCATGCGTGTATTTTCTGAAATTTCAGAAATTTGTCAAGCAATTTCTGCCTTTGTGACGAAATCGCAACTTGTCTGCACGGAACACCGCGTTATAATGAAACGCAATCCGCCATATTCCCTAATGTACTTCGAATCATCCATCTATTTCTACTGCGACTCCCTGCGGGAGGGCTCCCAGCTGCGCCGGGTGGACTGGCTGGAGGAACGGGAGCGCGGCGGCTTCATCTCACCCTCGTACAAATGCAGCCTTGGAGAGAATGATGACATCCCCTTTGCGGAATGGCAGCGTTTTCTGGAGAAAAATCGCCGTCTGCTGCTGAGGGACTGCAGCTCCACGCGCATAGACGTAGGCATCATGGCCGATTTCCAGGTGGCAGATTTCACCCTCAGCGTGCCGCCGGAGCTGCAGCGGGCACTGGCCAGGGCGTGCGTGTGGCTGAGTATCTCACTCATGGCCAACGGCAACGACCAGTCCCGCTACGCAGGGGAATCCTACTACCTGCTCGCCTCCAGCACAACGGGAAGACCGCAGAGCGGCCTGCCGGGCAGCATCCGCCGCCACCTGAACACGCAGGGGCTTCATCCCCATTTATGGACAAAGCACCAGGCTCTCCTATACACGAAGGATGAACTGCTTGCTGCCATCCCGGCCACGGCAGATAGTGTGATCCGGCGCAGCAATTATATAGGAGATTACGGTTTTGCATCACTCGATGTACCACCGGCATTGATGCGAGACCTTGCCGACCGGGGATGCACGCTCCAACTGCACTTCAACACCCCACAGCGGCGCGGCAGAAAATGCGTGCACGCCCTCTCCCCCAACTGATTCCGCCATGTCCGCCACCATCATCCCCCGGCTTACCCTGCAGCATTTCCGCGAGATGGAAGCGCTGGAACTGCAGTTCTATACTGCAGACTTCATCACCCCGGCAGAGGAATCCTGGAGCTGGTATGACCAGCGCCGGTGGTATCGGCATCGGCATCGACCGCCTCTGCATGCTCCTCACCGGTGCCAGCTCCATCCGCGACATCATCCTCTTCCCGCAGCTCAAAAACCGCGGTTAAGCCCCAGGTAACAAGCTCCGCTGTCATTTTCATGCAGCCCCGGAAACCGGGGCGGCATTTTTATCCTTACCTGCCAAAAGTATCGCGTTTGAACTTGCGATTCACGCATGGGCGAATTTTTATACTTTTGAGCAGCAGATAGGGCGGAAATCGGTCTGCTGGCGTTATTTCATCTGGACAGCAGCGGGACACCAACCTATAATTCGCTCAGGATGAATACGGACACTCCCCACCAGTTGTTCAGGCGGCTTCTGGAATTCATGGATGAACTGCGGCAGGAGAGCATTCAGCATGCCGCCCCGACGGAATCAGCGCGAGAGATTTCTCCCAGACAGACGGCCGTCATATCCCAATTGCACCAGATGCAGGAAGAGCAGCCGCAGGGAGTATCGCTCAAAAGCCTGGCAGGCCGCATGCAAATGACAGTGCCGGCGTGCTCCCTGCTGGTAGAAGCGCTGGTCTGCAAAAATTGCGTACAACGCACCATTAATCCGAACAACCGGCGTTCGGTGCAGCTTACCCTCACGGAATCCGGTAAGACACTCATTGAAAACATCTACGCACATTTTCACTGCGAAATTGACAAACGAGCCAAAGCGCTGACCCCGGGTGAGCTTTCCGCTTTTTCCAGGCTGGTGCTGAAAATGACAAAGAAATAACGGGCATGGGCTGTGTCAGCAGATGGGATAAATCTTGACACTTGAGGGATGAACAGGCACAATAGCGCCGCAACCACATCTGGAGAGATGGCTGAGTTGGTCTAAGGCACTCGACTCGAAATCGAGCGTGGCAGAGATGTCACCGTGGGTTCGAATCCCACTCTCTCCGTTTACTTCTTTTTTCATTACCCTGAATCAGCCGCGGCGCATGTTACCGATAGAGCAGATACGCGACCAAGTGCTGCAGGCCATCAGCAAGCCGGGGTTCTGCGTGCTGCTGAGCGCACCGACAGGCAGTGGCAAATCAACCCGTATTCCCGGCATGTTGCTGGAAGCTGGATGGGGCGAGAAAGGCACCATCATCGTGGTGCAACCGCGGCGACTGGCGGCACGCTTGCTCGCCGGGTATGTAGCAAGGCAATTCCCCTGCCGCCTGGGGCAGGAAGTTGGCTATACCGTGCGTTTTGATTCACAGCGCAGCGAGGCTACCCGCATCCTTTTTGTGACAGATGGTATCCTCGAGCGCAAACTGACGGAAGACCCGGAGTTACACGGGGTATCGGCAGTTATTTTTGATGAAGTGCACGAGCGCCGCCTGAGCGGCGATTTGTGTCTGGCGCGTGTGCTGGAGCTGCAACGCAGCGCAAGACCGGAAATCGGCGTTTTTGTCATGTCTGCCACACTAGAGCTGGACAAATTGCAGAGCTACCTGCCCCAAGCTACCATCCTGCGCGCAGAAGGCCGGCTTTATCCCGTAGAAATCGCCTACCGGCAACCCGTGCCCGTGCGCAATAAGTTCGGCTACGTACAAGCGCCTCCGGTGTGGGAACAATGCGCCGGCGCTGTGCGGGAACTCATCGAAAAGCCCGACTGTGGAGACGTGCTCGTCTTTCTGCCCGGAGCATACGAAATTCGCCGCACGGTAGAGATTCTGGAGCAAGCCGGGTGGATGCGCGGACGCGATGTTTTTGCCCTTCATGGGCAGCTCACCCCCGAAGCCCAGGCCCGCGCGGTGGAATGCGGCAGCAATCCGCGCGTCATCGTCTCCACCAACATTGCCGAAACCTCGCTTACCATTGAAGGCGTGCGCGCCGTCGTAGACAGCGGCACAGCCCGCGAAGCGCGCTGGGATCCGCTGCGCGGCATTTCCACCCTGCATGTGGTGCCCATCTCCCAGGCACAGGCAGAGCAACGCGCCGGCCGCGCCGGTCGTCTGGGGCCGGGGCGCTGCATCCGCCTGTGGAGCGAGGCGGAGCACCGCCGCCGCACAGCTTTCCCCGCCCCGGAAGTTCACCGGGCAGATATTTCTCAAGCCTTCCTGAATCTGCTGGCATGGGGCTGCCGGAATCTGGCGGAAATCCGCCATTTCCCATGGCCGGATGCGCCCACAGAAGCAGAGACCTCACGAGCCTGGCAACTGCTGGAAACACTTGGGGCTGCGGATTCGCACGGTCTCACACCCACAGGCAAGAAAATGCTGCAATACCCGCTGCCCCCGGTACTGGCGCGGCTGCTGGTAGCGGGCGATACACATGGTTGCCCCACCGAAATGGCCGCCATTGCCGCTTTATTGCAAGGCGAAAGCGTTGCCCTGAACACAGGGTTGCACCCAAACCTGCGGCTGGAGGATGATTTTTCCGACTTCCAGGCAGAGTGGCGAGCCGTAGAAACAGCCGCTCGTCTCAATTATGCCCCGCAGGAATGCAGCCGTCTGGGCATTATGGGGCGCGCAGCCCGCGAAATTATCCAGAGTTTCAGACAGATGACACACGGTCGCGCCGCCACCCCCGATTTCACTACCCACCGTAGTGGCATTGTGGCTGGTCTGCTGGGGAGTTTTCCTACACATGTGGCGGCCCGGAACAACACAGCCACCCACACGGCGCGACTGTGCAACCGCCAGAGCGGCAGCATTGACTCCGATTCCGTTGCGCGCAACGCAGAGATATTCCTTGCCGCGGAAATCACAGAGATTGGCGGCAAAAATATAGAGACAAAGCTTGGCAAATGCACGAGTCTCACCCTCGCAGAGCTCCCGACCCGGGAGGACGATGTGGCGGTGTACGATACCGCACGCAAGCGTGTACTCAATATGCACCGCATTCTTTATTGTGACCTCGTGCTCTCTGAAAAAGAAACCGGTGATGCCGCTCCCGATGCGGCTGCTCCGCTGCTGGCCGAGCAAGTGGTGCGCGGCAACCTGCGGCTGGAGGGATGGGATGGCCACGTGCTGCAGTGGATAAACCGCCTCACCTGTCTGCGTACCGCCATGCCCGAACTGGAACTACCCGATTTCGGCGAGGAAGACCGGCTGGTGGCTATCACCATGCTCTGCGACGGCGCCGTAAGCTACAAGGACATCCAGAACCGCCCCGTGCTCCCCATTCTGGGAGAATGGCTCTCTCCCTGGCAGAAAGAATGCCTGAATAAATACGCGCCCAAAGCCATCAAACTGCCCAACGGGCGGGAAGTCAAACTGCTTTACAGGGAGGACGGCACACCCACATTCGGGCTGAAATGCCAGTTGCTTTTCGGTGTACCCCATACACCTGCCGTGGCAGAGGGCCGCGTCAAGTGCCTGGTGGAAATACTCGCTCCGAACCAGCGCCCCTACCAGATTACCAGTGATCTTTCCTCCTTCTGGCGCAACGGATACCCCCAGATGAAGAAAGACCTGGCCGGCCGCTACCCCCGCCACGATTGGCCCGCCACCGCTCCCGACGCCTGATTTTTCTGCCATGCCGGCACAATCCGCTTGAATTGTCACGCGCGCACGTGTAATATCAGAGCCCTGAACTATGCCAGAAGACCAAGACAAACTGATAGAAAAGAGCGGCAATTTCGGAGAAGGAGCCCGCTTTCTGCTGACAGCCGCAGCCGCTGTCATCGTCATTATGGGGCTACAGGCGGCACGCAGCGTGCTGCTGCCTATTCTCATGGCAGGTTTCCTGGCCATCATCAGCTACTCCATCACCAAACTGCTCAGCAAATACCTGCGTTTCCCGCACTGGCTGGCAGTCGCATTTACGGTGCTGGTGGATGGCGGCATCCTCTTTGGCGTGGCCAGCATCATCAATTTCCTTGCAGCAGATATGAAAGCTACCCTGCAGGGGGAATTCACCGTACGCATGGCCGAAAAATACAATGAGCTCATGGCGTGGCTGGGCAATTTCGGGCTGGAGGAACAGGCCCGCGCCCTGGTGCGCTCTCCGCAGGATTTGTTCGACACGCAGCAGCTGGTGAGCATGGTGCAGGCTATCTCCGGGCAGGCCATTTCCTTTATCACCACTTGCACCCTGGTGCTCGTACTCATGACCTTCATGCTGGGTGAAGCCAGGCTTTTCAAGAAAAACCTTCACAAGCTGCCCAGCAGTTCCAAGGGCAAGGAAGATTTTACCATAGCGCTCAACGGCATTCAGCGCTACCTGTTCATCAAGACCATTGCCAGCGCCACCACCGGTTCCCTGGCATGGTGGGCCTGCGCAGCCTGGGATGTTCCCTTTGCTTTCCTCTGGGGCGTGGTGGCTTATGTGCTCAACTACATTCCCACCATCGGCTCGATTGTGGCAGCCATTCCTCCTATCATCATGGCGCTGCTCATGGGCGGTTGGGGAGATGCAGCCATCATCACAGCCTGCTACATCGGCATCAACTTCATGATTGGTAACGGCATTGAACCCATCTTCCTTGGCAAGCAGTTCGGCATTGCCACCTCTGTGGTGCTGCTGGCTGTGCTCTTCTGGGGCTGGGTGTGGGGACCCTGCGGCATGCTGCTGGCGGTTCCCATCATGGTGCTCATCAAGCTGGCGCTGGAAAACTCGCGAGACCTTTCCTGGGTAGCCACCATCATTTCAGATGAGCTGCCACGCCACGTCAAAAAACTTAATAACGTAACAAAAGAATAACTATGCATTCATTTGCCTACAAGAATGGCTCCCTTCATTGCGAGGCGGTAAATCTGGCAGACATTGCGGCCGCCGTCGGAACCCCGGTTTTTGTGTACAGCAGGAAGACCATTGCAGAAGACCTGGCAGACTTCCGGAAAGCATTTGCCCCGCTGAATGCTCACATAGCCTACGCCGTGAAAGCATGCTCGAACAAGGCTATCCTTAACCTCATGGCCCAGCAGGGTGCCGGGTTTGATATTGTTTCCGGCGGCGAACTCTGGCGTGTCATCAACGCCGGGGGTGACCCCACCCTCTGCACCTATGCCGGCGTTGCCAAAACAGAAGCAGAAATCCGCTATGCGCTGCAGCAGCAGATTTACTGTTTCAACTGCGAAAGCGAAAACGAGCTGCGCGAAATCAACCGCATTGCCGGCGAAATGGGGGTGAAAGCCCCGGTAGCCGTACGCGTGAACCCCCATGTGGATGCCCACACACACAAATACATCACCACCGGCACCAACGAAAACAAATTCGGCGTAGATATCACCCGCATTGAGGAAGTATACGCCACCATGGCTGCAGAAATGCCGAACCTGCACATCAAAGGGCTGCAGATGCATATCGGCTCTCAGCTCACGGAGGTAAAACCCTTTACCGATGCTGTGAAAAAAATGCTTCCCATCGTCCGGAAGTTCATCGAACAGTACAACATCGAGTTCTGGTCTATTGGCGGAGGCATCGGCATTGTATATGATGGCTGTCTGGAATCCGCCAAGCCGGAGTGGTGGGCTGCCCGCCCTGAACAGATTACAATTCAGAGCTATGCAGACGCCCTCATTCCGCTGCTCCAGCCGCTGGGCATCAGAATACTGCTGGAACCCGGCCGCAGACTGGTAGGCAACGCCGCAGTCATGCTCACTACCTGCCTGTACGAAAAGAAAGGCGAAGCAAAAACTTTCAAGATGATTGATGCCGGCATGAACGACATCATCCGCCCCGCCCTCTACGAAGGCTACCATGAAATCTGGCCCGTCACAGAACACCACGGCGATACCATTGTGGCCGACATTGTGGGGCCTGTCTGCGAATCTGCCGATTTCCAGGCGCAGAATCGCCATATCGCAGATGTGCAACCCGGCGAGGTGCTGGCAGAAATGAGCGCCGGCGCCTATGGGTTCAGCATGTCTTCCACCTATAACTCCCGCCCGCTGGCCGCCGAAGTGCTGGTAAACGGCGACAAATGGAGCATCATCCGCCGCCGACAGACGCTTGAGCAGATGGTGGCAGACGAATGCCTGCCGGAGTAACATGAACTGAGCCGCCGGAACAACTTCCGGCGGCTTTCATTTTGCGGGCATAAAATAATCAGAAGCACAGCCCTTTAACCTTGACGAAACGAAAGCTTTTGCCTAAAATAATCGGGTCATGAAAGTAATGGCTATTCTCTCTCGCGTCATTTTCAGCATCATCCTCGTGCTGTTGCTGGCAGGCTATCAGCAGGTTTCCTCCACCATTTCCCTGGTTGACTTTCTTGCCTGGTTCGATGCAGCAGCATTAACCCACGCGCTCAGCGGTATCAATACCGTTACCATTTCTCTGGTTGTCATCCTTCTGCTGGGCATATTCTCCTTCACCCGAATACTGGAAGCCGTCTGGAATGTGATTTTCTGCGCATCGATTATCGCGCTCCTGTTCTTTGGCTCCTACAGTCTGCTTGGTCCTGGCATTGCGCTGCCCCACGCCATCAGCAACAGCGAAGTCATCAAGCAGGTCTGTGATGCCCTTCTGGCATACCAGGTTCCCCTGGCCTGCACCACACTGGTCTTCATTGCCGGCTGGATTTGTGCTTCGGCATGCGTGCGCGTTGCCCTCACCACTACTATCAGCTATGCACTCTGGTACGCCCTGAGCGAATTCTTCTCCTACATTGTCGGCCTGTGGAGCAGCAGTGATGCCCCCGCCGCCCCGGAAGCGCTCAACATGGTTCTGGGCACCCCCTGGGTCATTGCCGCAGTGCCCGGCGCATTCTTCCTGATATACGCCCTGCTCATGTCATTCTTCGAAACCTTCATCACCACTAAGCAGAAGAAGAGCAAGCCCACCGAAGCCCCGGTTCAGGACAAGCCGGAGGCACCTGCTGAATCGAAGGCTACTGAAGCAGCACCCGTTGAGCCTAAGCTGAAAAGCAAACCCATTACAGAACCCAGGCAGAAGACACTGCGTCTGGCCACAGGTGAACCCGCAACCCCGAAAAAGCTGAAAACGGCAGCTTCTGAAGCCAAGGCAACAGAAGAAAAGGCTGCGGAAACCAAGGAGGACAAGCCGCAGGAAAAACCAGCCGGAACCACACCTGAAACACCTGATACCAAGCCGGAAGCAGAAACCGCAACACCGGAGGCCAGGACAGCTGAGCCTGAAGTTCCCGCCCCTGCTGAAGCCCCTGCCGAAGCCCCTGCTGAAGCCCCTGCCGAAGCCCCTGCTGAGAAACCTGCAGAAGAACCGGCTCCCAAGGACTGCTAACTCCCACAGCCTCCTTCCCATCCCTACATGAAAGACTTACTCAATCCCCTGTTGCTACTGGTCATCATTGCACTGTTCTGCTGGAAAGTGAGTGTCGGCATCGAGACCCCATCATCCGCAGAAGTGGCCCTGCTTACCCTCTGTGTAACAGGGTTTATCGTCAACGGCCTGCTCAGTCTTGCGCGTTCACTCTCCAGCCGCAAGGCGCTTATGTCCGTTACATGGTGCTGTGTTTTCCTCATTTTATGCAGCTGCGCATGGGTAACCATACGCCAGGAAAAGGATTACCGCGACGAAATCTCCACATACAACACACTCAACCACAAGTGGCAACAGGATGGAGTCAACCCCTACACACTGTTCGATGAAGAAGGGCGCTCCCTTCTGGAACTTGCGGCCATACTCGGCAAGAAGATGGCCGTGCGCGGGCTGCTGGCACAACCGGAATCAGCCGATGCCCCCGAGGTAGTTCTGCGTGCAGCCATCAACGCTGCAGCCAATGGACGACACGAGCTGCTCCGTATTCTCGCCCAGCAGAAAGGCGGCTTTGATTTCAACCGTAGCATCGATGGCAGCACACCCTTGATAGCAGCCGTTCTGAACGACAAGGTCAAGAGTGTGGATACGCTGCTGATTCTGGGGGCAAATCCTGATTTCTGCGATGCCAACGGAGTCTCACCGCTCATGCACGCTGTCATTGATAACAACCGGACCATCGCACAGCTGCTGGTGAATAAGGGTGCGAACCCATTCCTCAAGGACCAGACGGGGCGCGATGCCGCCAGTTGCTCACGCACCGCGTCTATGGATGCCGTGCTGGGCATCAATCAATAATCCGAGAGCTTCCGGGGAGGCATCATCCTTCCTCGTAGTCCCGAATCAGCTCCACGAATGCCCGGAGGCCGTGTGTCCTCAGCCACGGGCCAACGCCTTTCAACCGCTCAGCGGCTTCCATGGTGGTGGGTTTCACCGTAGCCATGGCCCGCAACGTATCATTGTGCATAATGCGGTATGCAGGCATATTGTAATCCGCGGCGAGGTCGCGTCTCAACTCGGCCAGGTGTTCATACAACTCCTTATCCATGCGGCCAAGTCCCATGCTCTGCAACATATCCCGCGTTCTGTCCTTGCTGCGGAGCGCAGGGGCAGCCTTTCGTTCAGCAGATGCCCACACCCGGCGAGACATACGGGGCACAGCCCGGCTCTGCATCACTTCCTCGCCCTGCGGGGTCAGAGTGATAAGGGGCATATCTCCACCAGTGCTCTGCAACAGGCCGGCCTCATGCAGAGCGCGGAAAAGAGCCTTCATCCTGGCATCTGTCAGGTTCTTGAGAATGCCATACGTCGAAAGAGAGGTAAGATACTGATGCATCGACGCATTTCTGGCGCCACGCAGCATGTCCATAATCTTGCCGCGGCCATAGACCGCCACCCACTCGCCATCTGCACCACGGCGGGAAGCACGGGCCACACCTGCCAGAGCCTTGCGGACCACCAGCAAATCATCACCCGACACCTCCGCTCGCTCGTCACTTTCCGAAGCGGCACAAACATCGCAATGTCCACACGGCTCCGTGTTTGATTCCCCGAAATAATCCAGAATCCACTGCTGGCGGCAGCCCACGGAATAGGCAAAGCGGGTCATAGCCTCAATCTTGAGATGATCTCGCCTGGCTTTTTCTTCCAGAGCAGCACAATCAATTTCCAGACATTCAAAATTAACCTCCGGCTTAAGCAAACGAGTTCCCTTCGCCAACTGACCGGGCACATCGAAACGCTGAATCGCCCCGGCATGTATCAGGCACGAAAGAGCCGTTCCTACCGCCATGGGATTCACCTCCTTACCCAGGCGCTCAGCCATGGCATCCACCGTAATATGCAACTCATGCGTTGTGGGGTCGCACTCAAAACGCAGCATATTGTACAAGGAACGAATCACGCTGATGGAAGGGTTGCTGCCCTCGAAGAAAAACTCCTGCGTCTTCAAATCGGCATGATTGAACAAAAGCTCACAGACAGCGGGTTCGCCATCACGCCCGGCACGTCCGGCCTCCTGGTAATACGCTTCCACGCTGCCGGGTATCTCAAAATGCACGACAAAACGCACATCCGAACGGTCAATGCCCATGCCGAATGCATTCGTTGCCACGACCACATCTGCACGCCCGGAAACAAATGCATTCTGCGAAAATTCGCGTTCCTCATCCGTCATCCCCGCGTGGTACGCCACAGCATTCACCTGCTGTGCCGATATTTCATCAAACACCAGCATCACGTTTTTGCGTGTAGAGCAGTAGATAATACCCTTCTTCCAGCGCGCAATCACCTGACGGATACGCTCAAACTTAGCCTTGCGTCCCTCGCAATGCATGATGCCGAAATCCAGATTCTCCCGGCCGAACCCACTGATGACGACTGCAGGCTCACGCAGCTGCAGCGTATTCAGAATATCATCCCGTACAAAAGCCGTGGCCGTAGCCGTAAGAGCGACGGTCTGCGGATACCCCAGCGCCTCACGCACCCGCCCCAGGCGCAGATAATCCGGGCGGAAATCATGTCCCCACTGGCTCAGGCAGTGGGCCTCATCCACCGCCAGCAATGCAATCTGCATGCTGCGGAGCATGCTCATGAACCCCTCCTGCGCGAAACGTTCCGGTGCCACATACAAAATTTTCAACTCGCCACCGCGCAGCGCTTGCATCACCTGGCGGTACTCCTCAGTCCCCAGTGAAGAATTCACCGCAGCAGCGGGAATGCCCCGAGCCTGCAGCGCATCCACCTGGTCCTTCATGAGCGCAATCGGCGGAGATACCACCACTGTAAGCCCCGGGCGGCACAACGCAGGCAACTGGTAACAGAGTGATTTGCCACCGCCCGTGGGCATGATTCCCATGGAATCCTGCCCTGCAAGAACAGCCTGCACCACTTCCTCCTGCCCGGGACGCAGCGTCTCAAAACCAAAATACGTTTTGAGCGCCAACTGTGGGTCTGCAATCTCGCGAAACTCTGCCATGCCGCGCCTATTCTATAGGAAGCGCCGCGCGCAGGCAAGCCGGAATTGTTACCGCAACAAATCGAGAACAACCTCCGGCTCGGTTTCCCCTGAACGAAGGCGGGACTTTTTCAACTTCTGCGGTTCAGCATTCGCCCCCATACCGTCAGCATGTTAGCCGTTTTTGTCCCCTCTCGCACGTTTTTTCCGTCTCTGGGCGCATGCCGATTTTCCTAGTTGTGACGCGGATTTTACTTGACAAAAGCCCCACTTTTCTGCCACTAATATACACCAGCGAAGCGCCCCGGGCGCCAACAATTTTCCCCGACATGTCCAAGACCCTCATCATAGCCGAGAAACCCAGCGTAGCAGCCGACCTGGCGCGTGTGCTGGGCAAGCAACTGGGTAAATTCAAAAAAGACGATGCCAGCCAGAGTTTTTCGAATGATGCCCTCATCATCACCTCGGCTGTGGGTCACCTGGTGGAGCAGAAAAAGCCCCAGACGGAGGATGGAAAGAGTCTGCCCTGGAAGATGGAATACCTGCCGGTGATGCCCTCCAACATGGAGCTGGAACCCATCGACAAATCAGCAGACCGCCTGCGCAAAGTGCTGAAACTTGCACGGAACAAAGAAGTCACAACCCTGGTGAATGCATGCGATGCCGGGCGCGAGGGTGAGCTCATTTTCCGCAATATCATCCGCTACGGTAAAATCAAGAAGCCCATCCGCCGCCTGTGGATGCAAAGCATGACCGATGATTCCATACTGGAAGCCTGGAATGCCCTGAAAACAGACGAGGAAATGCACAATCTGGCAGACGCTGCCGTGTGCCGCAGCGAATCTGACTGGCTGGTGGGGCTGAACAGCACCCGCGCCCTCACTGCCCTGCAAAGCGGCGTGGGCGGCTTCAATGTAACCCCCCCCGGGCGCGTGCAGACCCCCACGCTGGCCCTGCTGGCAGCCAGGCAGAAAGATATTCTGGCATTCCAGCCTGAGACCTACCACGAAGTGCGCGCTACTTTTACAGCGCAAGCCGGCAGTTACGAAGCCCGCTGGTATGACCCGCAGTGGAAAAAGAATGAAAAGGCACCACAACAGACTAAAGAGCGACTGTGGGATGCCGACCTGGCAGCCAGCATAGCCACGCGCTGCCAGGGTAAACCTGCTGCGGTAAAAGAAACCCGCAAGCCGGTATCCATGCCCGCCCCCCTGCTCTTCGACCTCACCTCGCTGCAGAAAGAGGCCAGCAACCGCTTTGGATTCTCTGCCCGGCGCACGCTGCAGATTGCGCAGGAATGCTACGAAAAGCACAAGGTGCTCACCTACCCGCGTACCGATTCCAAATTCCTGCCGAATGACTACCTGAAAGTGGCTACCCGCACCGTAAGCGCCATTGCGGAAAACATGCCTGAATTTGCCCCTTACGCCAGCAGCATTCTGGAAAACCGCAGCATCCGCCCCAACAAGCGTGTGTTCGACAGCGCCAAGGTGAGCGACCACTTTGCCATCATCCCCACGGGTAAGTTCGTAAACCTCACGGGCGATGCCGCCCGCATCTTCACCCTCGTGGTGCAGCGCTTCCTTGGCGTATTCATGCCCAACGCAGAATACGAAGACACCGAACGCACCACGGTGGTGACTGCCACCAATGACCATTTCTACACGCATGGCCGTGTTATGCTCACCCCCGGCTGGCGTGCGCTGTATGGCCCGGATAAGCGCAAGAAAGACGAGCTCTGCGCCGTAGGCTCCAGCGAACTGGTTACGGCCTCCCGGGTGGAAGCCACTACAGACCAGACCAAAGCCCCCGCAGCCTACACAGAAGCCACCCTGCTCACAGCCATGGAGACAGCAGGTAAGCTGGTGGAAGACGAAGACCTCGCAGATGCCATGAAAGAGCGAGGTCTGGGAACGCCGGCCACGCGAGCCGCCATTATTGAAGGTCTTATCACCCAGGAATACATTGCCCGCGAGGGCAAGGAACTCATGGCTACACGCCGCGGCATGGACCTCATCGACCTGCTGGGCAAAATCGGTCTGAGCACACTTTCCAGCCCGGAACTCACCGGCGAGTGGGAGTACCGCCTCAAGCAGATGGAGAGCGGGCACCTCGACCGCAACACCTTCATGAAAGATATCCGCACCTACACAACCGACATTGTGGAAGCGGTGCGCGATTATATGAAAAATGGCAAAAACCCGGATCTGGAGCTCACATGCCCTGCCTGCGGCACAAAGGGGCTCAGCAGCCGGGTGGACTCCATCTCCTGCAACAGCTGCAAATTCCGCATTCGCCGCGTACATGCCGGGCTTACCCTCACAGATGACCAGCTCTGCGAACTTATCAGTAACGGTTCATTGCCGGTCATGGAAGGCTTCCGCTCCAAATTCGGCAAACCATTCAAGGCCGGGTTGCGCATGGTAGCCCCGCAGACAGCCCGCAGCACCTGGAAAGCTGAATTTTATTTCGATTCTGACCGCACCACCGAAACAAAGGCAGAAGAATCTGCCGCGCAAAGTGCCGGCGTAGTCATGGTCACAGGCCAGGGTGAGCTCGAGCTGCAAGTCAACGACAAGCAATGGAGTGTTCCCGAATACACCCAGAGCAGCGGGCGCAAAGGCTTTACTATGTCCCGCAATATCCTGGGCATGGACATCAGCGAGGCGGTGCTGCGCCAGGTGCTGGCTGAGGGCAAGAGTGAGCTCATTTCCGGCTTTATCTCCCAGCGCACCCACCGTGCATTTGACGCCTACCTCGTGCTGGATGAAAAGAAAGGCAACGTGGGCTTTGAATTCCCGCCCCGCGAGCCGCGCACCAAAGGCAGCAAGGACAAGGCGGACCAGAAATTCACCGCAGCCTCCGCCGCTGCAGAAGACCTGAGCAAAGGTAAGAACCACGGCATTATCAAGGTAAAAGCCAAAGGAGAATATGAACTCGTGGAAACCGAACAAGCCTGGCACGTCAGTGGGCTGGCTTACGGCAAAACCCGCAAGCCGCTGGTAATTCCCCACACCATGTGCGATGTCAACATCGACGCCGTCACTGTCACCCAGCTGCTCACCAAGGGCAAGACCGAGCTCATCAAAGACTTCACCAGCCACAAGAGCGGTAAGAAATTCGATGCCTTCCTCGTGTTCAACTCCTCGACTGGTCGTGTATCCTACGAATTTCCTCCGCGTAAGTAACCCCTGCCGAACAGCCCATGGGTGTTGTCAGAAAAATACTCGGTTATTTTGATATTTTCACCACGGGCATCATAGCCAGCCTGTTGCTGGGCATCAGCATACCCTGCCACGGCGCCGGGGCTGAGTTCTTCGACTGGCTCACGAATGCTGCCATCATTCTGCTCTTCTTTCTGTACGGCGTCAAACTTTCCCGCAAATCGGTGGTGGAAGGCTTGCTCAACTGGCGCTTGCAGAGTATGGTCTTTGCATTCACCTTTATCTGGTTTCCCCTCATCATTCCCCTGCTTCGCCCGCTGTTCGAACCCATGGTGGGCGGGGCATTGTTCATGGGGCTGGTGTATGTAGCCTGTCTGCCCTCCACCGTGCAGAGCAGCATTGCCTTTACCTCCGTAGCCGGGGGTAATGTGCCTGCCGCCGTCTGCTCGGCTTCAGTATCCAGTCTGCTGGGCGTATTCCTCACCCCGCTTCTGGTGGGCATTCTCTTTGCCACCGATGGCAGCGGTGCGCAGGTGGGCCTGGATACAGTACTGAAAATCTGCTATCAGATTCTTCTGCCCTTCATAGCCGGCCAGCTCAGCCAGCCCTTGCTGCGCAAATGGGTGCTGGGGCACAAAACCCTCATCGGCTGGAATGATAAAACCACCATATGGCTGGTTGTATACACAGCGTTCTCGAATGCCACCAGCGGTGGCTATTGGCAGCAACTTGAAGCCATGCGACTGGGCGGGCTCGTAGTGGTCTGCACCGTCATTCTGCTTCTCACCTTTGCCGCCACCTGGTACAGCAGCAAACTGCTTGGATTCAACAGGGAAGACCGCATCACCATTGTCTTCTGCGGTTCCAAGAAAAGCCTGGCCGTCGGAGCGCCCATGATGATGGCCATATTCGGCACTCTGGATAACAACCTGCTGTTGCCGCTCATGGTCTTCCACCAGGTTCAGCTCATGCTCTGCGCACATCTGGCACGCCTCTGGCAGCGCGGCAACACGGCTGACACGGGCGGCTATTGATTGACTTTTCGACCCAGGTGCATTATACTTCTCCGCGATATGGAAGCAACAGAAGGATTCGTACGCTGGTCTGCCGCTCACTGGGGCGCTATCATTGCCACGGCTCTGGTAACATTCGGCATTATCGGCGGAGCCATTCGCAAACCTCTTGAGTTCCGCCAGAAGGTATGCCGAATGCTGGCTGTTGTTGTGGCCTTAATCTACGTAGCAGATTCCTCCTACATTCTTCTGACCCAATACCACGGCAGCTGGGAACAGAATCTCCCGCTGCATTTCTGCAGCATGATGCTCCTGGTGGCAGTCGTAGCACTCTGGACGCGGAACCGAGCAGCATGCTGGCTTCTTTATTTCGGTGCTCTTACCGCATGCCTGCAAGGGCTCATCACACCGGCGCTGAAGGCCGATTTTCCCACATTCCGCTACATTTTCTTCTTCTGCCTGCATGGCATTCTGATGCCGGCAGCTCTGGCGGTTCCCCTGCTGCTGGGCATGCGCGCCAGACTGCGGGATGTGCTCATCTCCCAGTTGCTGATGGATGCATACCTGCTGTGCATCCATCCTGTGAACCTGCTTCTCAGCACCACCAACTACGGGTTCACCATGGAAAGTCCGGTGCCAGGCTGCATCCTTGACTACGCCGGACCGGCACCGTGGTACTACCTGTTACTGCAGATACCGGCATTTGCCCTGTTCTGCCTGCTGCGCCTCCCGGTGCGGGACAAGAAGCAGCAGCGGGCTGAATGCGAGCTCACGCCCCAAGAAGCCTGAGTATCTTTTCGCGCGTGGCCGTATCCTGTACCTCTCGTACATGCCCGGCTGCTTTCACGCCCTCCTCATCAACCGCATCAGCATCTGCGCCGGCAGCCAGCAATTGCTGCACCAGTTCGTCAAACCCGGACCAGCATGCCACCATGAGCGGCGTAACACCGGACTCATTGCGGGCATCGACGGCAGCCCCATGCTCCAGCAGATAGGCGACCACGGCAGCCTGATTATTACGCACAGCAAAGTGTAAAGCAGTGTCTCCCCGCTGGTTTGCGGCATTCACCTGCGCGTTGTGCATCATGAGCACCTCCACCACGGCCATATGCCCCTCTCCGGCAGCGGTCATGAGCGCGGTTGTCCCCTCGGCATCGGCAGCTTCCACGCAAGCACCGTGTTCCACCATGCGCTGAACGGATAAGGCATCGCCCACCTTGGACCATTCGGCCAGCAGTGCGGTTTCTTCTGGTGCCAGTTGTGCCTGCGAGGGCATATACGGCGCCAGCGCTACCGCCGCCATCACTCCAATGGCCCCGAAAAAGCCACCGACTATCGGAATATAATGCATTTTGCGCATAACGGGAACCTTGCTGGGTTATTTAAGAGAAACAAGAACAGAGCGAAGAATTTCCAGACCTTCTGCCAGCGTTTCCTCCGGCACATTCAATGCAGGTATCACGCGCAGCGTATCGGGTCCGGCGGGACATGCCAGCAGACCGGCCTCGCGGCACAGATTGTTCACATGACTTGCAGGCGTCTGCCCGGCAGGCACTTCGAAACTAGCCGGTCGAAGCCCCACGCCACGCAGCAGGCCAAGCCCGCGCACTGTTTCCACACAGGGAAGATTCCATCCCTCTACCGTGGCTTTAATCTGCGCACCCAGGCGGGCAGCTCGCTCCACAAGCCCCTGCTCCAGCACTTCGCTCACCACCGCCAGCGAAGTAGCACAGGCCAGCGGAGTGCCACCAAAGGTGGAGCCGTGTGAACCCGGCCCCATGATAGAAGAAAGCGGGGTACCGGCCTCATCAATAGCGCGGTTGCTCACCCAGAAACAACCAATGGGGAAGCCACCGCCAATTCCCTTGGCACAGGAAACCAAATCCGGTTCCACCTCAGGGCAGACAGCCTTCCAGCCCATGGTGGCGCCGCAGCGTCCCACGCCGCACTGCACCTCGTCAATCATAAGCATGAGGTCGTGCTGCTTGCAAAGCTGAGCCACACCACGCAGGAATTCGGGTGTTGCAGGGTTCACGCCGCCTTCGCCTTGCACGGCTTCGAGCATGATGCCGCAGGTGACCGGCGAAACGGCTTGCTTCAGAGCCTCCAGGTCATTGAAATCCACATACTTGAACCCGGTAAGCAGAGGGTCGAATTCCACCTGCACTTTCTCCTGCCCGGTGGCGGCCAGGGTGCCCAGCGTGCGCCCATGGAAACTCTTATTGAACGTGATAACCTCGTAGCGGGGCGAACCATCAGCCGCCGGGCGGCGATGCCCGAAGCGACGAGCTGTCTTGATCATACCCTCGTTGCCCTCCGCACCGGAGTTGCAGAAGAACACTCGGCCGGGAATGCCAATCAGCTTTTCAACCACCAGCTCTGCCAGCTTGGCCTGACCGGGTATACCGTAAAGATTCGAGCAATGCATCAGCGTATTGGCCTGCTCGGTGAGCGCTTTCACCACAGCGGGGTGGCAATGCCCCAGCGAACAAGTGGCAATGCCGGCGCAGAAATCCACATAACGGCGACCCTCCGTATCATAAAGGTAGGAACCCTCACCACGCGCAGCATCCAGCGGAGCGCGCCCATACGTCGGCAATACATACTGTTCGTTCATATCAGGCACAAATCTACACCCACACCGGCCGTTTGTCAATCATTTCACATGGTCGCAAGCCACGGAATCATGGCTGTATGAAATCCTCCGGTGTAATAACCGGTGAATCCACCAGCATATCACCATCTGATGCAAGAAGTTGAATTCCCTCCGCGGTATGGCGTATTCCCAGTTCTCCCAGCGGCGACGATGTCTCCGAATAGCGTCGGCAGACACTTACTTTTGCTTCTGGGGCTGGGGTTTGGACGCAGGGCGCAGCTCCGGCATATAGGTTTCAGCCGTTTTCTGAATAGCAGGACGAAACGGCGACAGGCTCGTTTTTTCCAGCAGGCTCTGCATCAGCTGGCGACCATAACGGGTGTCTTTTGCAATAAATGCCACTGAAGCCTGCATCAACTGCGCGCGCACACGGTTACGCTCACTCTGAGCACGCCGGGCAACCTGCCCGAACGCCTCCACCGCGGCGTTGTAATCCTTCTGTTCGGCCAGATGCCAGGCCAGCATTTCCATCAGCTGCGCACCCTCGGGGCGGCTCATGTATGCATGCACACTCTGCTGTAAACCGGCGCGATTGCCGCCGGTAAGCGTCATCAGGCGCCGCCATTGCACAAACACATTCCGGGCATCACCAGCATTGCGGCACATCACCTCAAACGGTCGGTAAAGCGGGTCACCCAGCACCACCGTCTGCCAGGAAATCCACGGGGTTGCCATGAGCGCAGCCTCAGCCACTGTATACCCCTTCAGCAAGCGGTCATAGAACACATCAAAACGTACGCACCCGGTCAGCAGCGGCTCATACACATTACCTACAGTCACCGCAGCACCACGCTGCAGCAGTGCCCCCACCCAGGTGCCACCGTTTTTCACAGAAGTACCGCTGAATGAATGCAAGTGGCACGCCACCGCCCCCGGCGCAAAGCGGAAATCTGCATGCGTTTGAGGATGAAACGGCCCGGTGGCATACCGCGTATACCACCCGAAATATACCGCAGTATCCTGCATGAGCGGAAATGCAGCCGGCAACAACGCCTTGGATTCCTCGTGAAAAAGGGCTTGCCCCTTGTCACGCGCCAGTCGCGCAATTTCGGTAAACACGGCATCACCCTCAGCATATGGTCCTCCCTGGTCCACTACTGCCCATCCCCAGAGCCCGCGGCGCTCCACCTCTGCCGGATACTGAATCATGCGGCGTATAGTGGCATCATCCGGCGCGTCAATGCGGCACACAGCCAGTACCGGCGGCTTCGCATCCTCCACCCTGCCTTCCTTATTGAAGAAAGGATTATTCAGCGGGCCTTTGATCTCGTATCGGACACCCAGCACCATGAGCTCCGAATCAACCGATGCACAATTCTGCGTTGTATGCGTCGGTTTCTGGCCTGGGGCAGCATCCTCCTTGACGCGAAGCGGCAAATCCGGCATGAGCACCATGGCCCGAATCGGAATCAGCCCCTGGCCGGGAGCTCCCGGCAGACACCAGTTCTTCTCCTGGGCTGCCTGCAACAAAGCTATGCGGATTTTTGCATCAAAATCCATGCGGCTGATAGTTTCACCCTTCACACCGCGTATGGCTACCATGCGACTGAAAGGCACGGCGCGCTTGTTGCAATATGCCCGGGCACACTGCTCGCTGCGCTTTGAATCGGCATTGTACACCACCGCTACCTGGTCAGGCAGAAGTGCGTGCGCCGCCAGGCAACTTATCAGCAAAGCCAGCAGAATCCGGAACATGGCTCTCCGTCAGCGTCTGCGGAACAATCCGCTGAAAGCACCTATACCCTTGGGCATCTTTGGCTTGGCACCGCCGCCCATCAGGGCAGACAAATCGGGCATCTGGCTCATATCCGGCATACCGCCCTGCCCCATAAGCGAGCTCATGTCAGGCATACCGCCGCCCTGGCCATTCATCATGGCGCTCATATCCGGCATACCTCCCTTGGCACCCTTCATGAGACTCTTCATCATGCCGCCCATCTTGCCCTTGCCGCCCATCATTTCCTTCATTTCCTTGAAGTTCTTGATAAAGCGGTTCACCTCAATCTCCGACACACCGGAGCCCTTGGCAATGCGGCGACGTCGGCTCGGAATGAGCAACTTGTAGTTAGCACGTTCTGCCGGGGTCATGGAAAGCACAATGGCCTCCATGCGCTTCATACGCTTCGGGTCCATGGCTCCCTCCGGCAGTTGCTTCTTTATCTTACTGAAGCCGGGCAGCAGCCCCAGAAGCCCCTCCAGCGGGCCCAGACTCTGCATCATCTTCATCTGGCTCAGGAAATCATTAAAATTGAACTCGCCGCTCATCATGCGGGTCATCGAGTTCATGGCGGACTCCTGGTCAATCTTCTCGGCAGCTTTTTCCACCAGCCCCACGATATCGCCCATGCCCAGGATACGGTCAGCCATGCGCTGCGGCACAAAGGGACCGAACATGTCCAGCTTCTCGCCTTCGCCCATGTACTTGATGGGCTTGCCGGTGATAGCGCGCATAGAAAGAGCCGCACCACCGCGGGCGTCACCATCCAGCTTGGTCAGGATGATACCAGTGAGCCCCACCGCCTGGTCAAACGCCTGCGCCACACGCACAGCCTGCTGGCCTGTCGCGGCATCTGCCACCAGCAGAGATTCCTGAGCCTCCAGGAACTTAGCCAGCTTCTTCAGCTCCGCCACCAGCTCCTCATCCACCTCCTGGCGGCCGGCAGTATCAAAGATAATCACATCATGCTCCTGACCGGCAGCCCATTTGAGCGCGTCCTTCGCCACCCGAATCACATCCTTCTCCGAAGCGGAAGGCGTATACACCGGCACCTCAATCTGCCCCGCCAGCGTTGCAAGCTGGTCAATAGCCGCCGGGCGAATCAAGTCACACGCCACCAGCAGCGGTTTATGCCCCTCCATCTTCAGGCGGCGTGCCAGCTTGGCACTCGTAGTCGTCTTACCGGCACCATTCAGCCCCACCACCAGAATGCGGGCAGGAGCGGGCTCCAACTGCAGCGGCGCGGCATCGCCACCCAGCAGCTCAGCCAGCTGGTCGCGGAAAATCTTCACAATCTGCTCACCCGGCTTCACCGATTTGAGCACCTTCTCACCCATGGCCTCTTCCTTCACATGCGCAATAAACTCACGCGCAACGCTGTACTCCACATCAGCATCCAGCAGCGCCATGCGCACATCACGCAGCGCATCCTTGATATTGGACTCAGTTATCTTACTGAGCCCGCGCATTTTGCGGAAAGCATCATCAAGCTTATCAGAAAGAAGCGAAAACATGCCTGAAACTTAACAAAAAACGCTCATACTGTCAAGCAACCACGCCGTCAGCAAAAAGCCTTATTTCAATAATGCTGCCACATACGGCAACACATCCACATCTGCCGGCAACCACGGCACACTCTGCAGCGAATCAGCGCCAAGCCAGCGGGCTTCGCTGTGCTCGCGCAGCTGCAGCTCACCGCGGAGAATGCGGCACACATAGCACTGCATACTCAGGTGAAAAGCTGGGTAATCCCACTCAATCGTGTGCAGCAACTCGCCCACAGCCACCTGCACACCGAGTTCCTCAGCAATCTCCCGGGCCACAGCAGCAGTCGGCTCCTCCCCTGGCTCAATCTTACCACCAGGAAACTCCCAGCCGCCGCCGTGCTTATGCTCCGGGCATTTCACCGCCAGCACATGCCCGGAACCATCCACAATCACGGCCGCCACCACGGCCGCAACCCTGAGTCCCACTCGATTCATCGAAACACTCACTTTGCAGGCGCCTGCACCGTCACCGTAAACACAGCTTCACGCGCAGGAGCTTTTCCCTTCTCCCAAGGACGCGCATAGACAAGATGCACCACCGCCTTTCCTGGCTTCATGCCAGTCATCGTCAGCGTCACCGGAGTCGGCGCACCGCAACACATCGTATCATCCCGCTCAATTCCTCCCAGAGAAACGCAGACCGGAGACTCCGCAGGCAACTCCTTTGCCAGCTTCCACATATATCCCGTAGTCGCATTACCATCCAGCAACACACGACGCGTCTGCCCCACCTCCATCTGGAGCGACATACACTCAGGCTCCGCAGCCAATACAGGCAACGCCACCAAAGCTGCATACATCAATGAACCCCATGTTTTCATGCCCATCTTTTAGCAAATTTATCATCGTCAGTCAATGAAAACCTTCGAGCGTAATCTCGCGTAATCTCGCCGCAGGCGAAATTCTCTCGCAGCCATGCTGCGAAATTATCTCCCGCGCCAGCGGGAAATGCTCTCTGCGAAGCAGAAATTATCTCTATCACCTGCGCAGCGGGTGATAGATGATTACCCCTCTCACACGCCATAAGGCGTGTTTTCATTCTTCATGCGTAAACGCATGTTTGCGCTTTCACTCGCGCCATCTGGCGCGTTTTCATCCGGTTACACTCCTCTTGCTTCCCCATCTCCCGCCGCACCAGCGGCGGGAAATTCTCTCTGCGAAGCAGAACTTATCTCTATCACCTGCGCAGCGGGTGATAGATGAATTCTCTTCTGCGTGGGCCTCTTGCT
>JAEIGA010003943.1_pt1 | contig 23049 bp, 29 predicted proteins | sample 9270691 | NCBI WGS metagenome assembly JAEIGA01 (sample SAMN17057246, study PRJNA624740) | gut metagenome | biome: biome; isolation source: fecal sample | host: Bos grunniens | place: China: Xizang | collected 2019 | reverse complement strand
CTGAGGCATGAGGAGCTACCGAAGCTTGACTGCCTGTTTGACGTGTTGGACTATATCAAGATGTTTGCAGTGAACAACAGCCGTGAGGAAATGCACTTGATTGGCATTGACTCTGAGAACAAGCCTGTTGTCAGACTGAAGATGGCGTCAGGTGGCAAGGCCGTGTGTTCGGTTGACATCACACTGATGCTGAAGCACCTCATATTGAACGACTGCGAGGGCTGCATCATAGCGCACAACCATACAGGTAAAAGCCTTACACCCTCAAAGGCAGACGATGAGTTTACAGAGGAATTCAGACAGGCATGCGAATCATGCAAGATAACACTTCACGACCATGTGATTGTTTCAAGATACTCACAGGCGCACTACTCGTACAAGAGGAACGGAAAGTTGTAATGTACTCGGATGAGTACAAAAAAACGCATATAATTTTTATATGTCAAAAAATTGCTATACCTTTGCAGCGGAAACAAAAGATTATAATTTATGGCTAAACTTAAGATTGAGACAAGAAGGTGCATTAACGACTATCTGAAGATAGACCCGTTAATCGAATGGATTTACGAAAACAGGATTGAAAATACAGATATCGTTGCATGTCTGGCAAACTACAAAAAGTTGCTCAAGAAAGAGATTATGAAAGACAACAGCTTTACAGACATGAAGACGGTTTCGCTTATAGACACCACTATCAAGCATTCAGAGGACAAGAAGGAATACCACAGGCAAATCAACTCTTTGGACTACATCCGGAGAAAGATGATTAAGAAAATAAACGGAGGTGAAAATGGCAAGAAAGGTTAAATTCAAGATTGAAAATTTCAACGGATTCAAGAACAGAATCGCCATCGTAAGATATGACGGCCTGTTTAGCTTCATCAACGAACAGGGTAAGCCCATTACAGAAGAATGGTTCGAGACAGCCACCGACTTCGAATTCGGATACCAAGTGGACGATGTCGTACAGGAATATTTCGCTGTCGTGTCAAGGGGCATGAAATACAACCTCATCAACGTTAAGGGTGAATACCTTTTCAGCGAGTGGTTTAATTATGTCATCCCGAACGAATACAACATAATCGTCAATGACGGACGTCAGAACATACTATACGACTATAGCGGACGTAAGATTTCAGACAAGTATGAAGGTATCGCCCCAATGAACTATGGCCACCACATAGTGTTCATCAACAACAAGGTTAGCCTTATTGACATGTCGGGAAAACAGGTTTTTGACGAATGGTTTGACGATATTCAGATGTTAAGCAACACCCGTGCCATTGTCAAGAACAACGGAAAGTACAACGTCTACAAGACTGAAATGAATGGCGGAAAGCTATTCAAAAACGATTTCGCACTAATCCGCATTAACAACGTCGAAAGATTCAAGATAGCCACACTTGATGGATACGAACATGTGATAGACATTGAGACAGGACAAATGTCAAAACCATACACTTACATTGAAGCGTCATTCAATTATAAGGGCATAGACTTTTTCAGTGTTGAGGAAAATGGCAAATACAATCTGATTAAGGGCTGTGATGACGCTCTTGTCCTTCCTGTTTGGGTAGATGACATCACATGCAACCTTTACGGATTCGACTTGGAGAATGAAAACGAATATTCGCAATACAGGCTCGGGAACGATGGCAAGTGGACATTGTACGATTTCTCTGAATGCAAGTACAAATTCGAAAATGGCGTAAGCATATACCAAAAGGACGGCCTGTTCAACTTCATTGACTTGAACAACAGGCTCATAAGTGACAAGTGGTTCACTAAGGTTCAGCCTTTCAAGGGAAACCATGCGCTTGTCAAGAACAAGACCAAGTGCAACATTCTGACCAAGGACGGAAAGCTATTGTTGGAGGATTGATGTCTAACATTTCTCGGTTTCATTTGTGTGAAGGGGCGGTTATCCGTCCCTTTTTCCGTACCCCCTTTAGTATAGTCCATAATATATAAGTTTTCCGGACATACGCAAGAAAAAAACGATTTATTTTTGGTTTTTAAAAAAAATCACTTTTTTTCTTTAAAATGTTTTGTCATTTCAAAAAATTGTTGTACCTTTGCATCAGAAAACAAAAAGACATGGTATTAACAAAAAACAAAAGTCATGAAGAGTATTGATTTGTACAAGTCCTTTGAGGGCATCATAAACGAATATGTGAAGGCATTGTCCGAAACCAAGGAAAGACCTGAAGGTTGGCTTCCACATGTGGTTTACGTTGAGGAGGAGGGAGATAACTATCCTTTCTACAAGAGATACCACATCACCGAAATCAACGAGGACGGAAGCACCGAAATGATTGACACGACAGGAGGAAAGCACACCGACATACACCTGTCCGAAATCAACATTGATTGGTTGGACACACTGCTCAGACGTTATGACGAGTTGTGTGCGGAACAGGGTTTGCAGAATTAAAGACAACATTATATTAACATTTAACGACATCAGACATGAACACTAAAATGGAAATTGGAATCATCACATTCGATGAACTTAAGTCAGTGAAGACCACTATCGTAAACAGAGCCAACAACACCAACAAGAGTTCCTACACGGACAAGCAGAACGAACGTTATGAGAGACGTGTGAAGCGGTTGGTTAAGGTTATCAGCCGTGACGGATACGACATGCACATCCCACTTTACATCGGCAATCTCAATGGCGAGAAATACATACTTGACGGACAGGGCAGACGTGAAGCCATCATCCGCATCAACGAGAAGTCCCTTCAGACTAAAGGCAAACTTGAAATTCCCAACGTGCCTGTCATCACATACACCATTGACAACGTAAATGAGATGTTCGGAATCATCAAGTCTCTGAACACCAACCACACCGATTGGAACACCATAGACATCCTCAGAGCGAAGGCATACCTTACCGACAATCCCTACAGCATCAACGTTTGGGACAAGTTGGTTGAGATTATGGACACATTCCAAGTAGGGGAGTACATTGCCACATACATCATGTTCGGCTACAACGGAAGCAGAAAGAACACCATTTACGACAGCATCAAGCATGAGCAGTATGAGACCTACCTTGAGACTTACAGAATCCTTCATGAAAAGGTCATGAAGTATGGGGACAAGAATGCACTTGTGCTTATCAAGAACACGAATTTCTATGTGGTCTTCTCATCCTTCATCGGACAGCTCATCACACACTACAGACAATGCTACACCGACAACCTTTCAGTACGGGCAGGTGTGTGCAAGCAGGTTGAAATATTCGCAGAGCGGTTCGCAAAGGAGGACAGATACACCAACGAGCGGAACATCATCAAGACCGACAAGAAAAACGGAAAGTGCTACTTTTGGCAGTACATATCACTTATCTCACAGAACTCAACAAGAAAGTGGGAGATAATCAAGGATGCCGCATACGCAATGTTCACAAAGTCCGTGAACGACAACAAGCGGATTTACAAGCAAATTGTCTGAGTTGTTAAAATACTAATGTTGAACGGAGGGTGGCTCATCAAGCATGGTGGGACACCCTCCACTCTTTAGGCCTCATCACAACCATATAGACTATAATATATAACTTTTTTTGAATTGACAAAATAATTTATGTTAAAATTCTCAAAAATGTTTTTTATTTAAAAAATCCATTAAATGTTTTTGCTATTTCAAAAAATAGTTGTACCTTTGCATTAGAAACATTAGTATATTTTATGAAAAAGAAAGACGTTGAGCAGTGTCAGACAATCAACTTGAGTACTGACCCAAAAGAGATTTTAAAGACCATGCAATTGGAGCTACCTACCGTGACATACTTCTTCAAGAAGGAGTATGGAGGTAACAGGAAGTTTTTAAAACACGAGGACGAGTCACTTGACAAGTGTCTGAAGGAGGAGAAGTCAAGCATTACCGACATCAGCGAATATATCTCCCAAAAGGGTAACCGATGGATGTCATACAGCTTCTTTGAGTATTTCCCCTTGGCGAAGTACGCACAGGCATGGCCTATGTCGTTCATTTACTATGAAACGTATGGCTCGTGTGGCGCATTCTTCCCTATATTCAGCCAATCAAAAAAGAATTGTCCTAACGGCAAAAACGACAAGATTGAAGGTGTGATAATATTCACTTCCCATTTCTTCTTGAGAATGTCAGAGAGAACAGGCAAGGCATATCGTTCCCGTGAACTGATACAAGAGTTTATAACGACCAAGCAAACACATGCGCTTCAAGTTGATGAGGATGGCGATGTAATCGTAAGATTCCTTGGCGGTTATGGCTTTGGTGTCCTTAAAAGCCAATCACCTTGCGTGATGGAGATAAGGACGTATCTCACAGACAAACAGCTCTCGCCAAAACAGAGGCGCAAATGTGATTTGGTAAACGCTTATGCCGAAACCATAAAAGATGGCACATACTTGGAAAATGTAGCCAAAAACATGTCTTATCTTTTGGCTGACGACAAAAAGCAATGTAGGAAATTTAATAAGAAAGCCTTAAAGTTGGCTAAGAAATTGGGTGTAGACGGGGAATTCCAAGTCATACTAACATCAGTCGAACTATTTTTAGCTGTTATGGCGGGCATTCTTGAACTTGACTTGAAGGAAATTAAGCCAATGGTAGTTGCGCATATAGTAAATGAAGCGCATGGGTATTTTATTGATTTCGCAAGCAAGTACGCAAATTTTGACGGAAATAAGGCATCTGACGAGGAAAGCGAAATGTACATAAAAGATTGGACAGAATGTGCGGTAAAGGCTGCGAAAAAGCTAAAGCTGCGTGGCATGACCCGTGAGGCCATCGCAAAGTTTTTTGAAAAGTACAAGCAATAGTTCTGATTATTTTTTCAACCATAACACCAAACATCATGAAAGTCTATATCATCACTAAAACAAAAGAAGGGACACAATCAAATGTAGGTTGGTTCAATGTAAGCCGTGTGAAATTCGCATTCGACAACTTGGAGGATGCTATGGGGCAAATGAACTTCATCGCCCAATTCTCGCAAACAGGGTGGTATGACAAGGACGGAAACCTTGAAGGCGGAGAAGTGGTGTCTGACTACACTACAACGACAGGTGAGCGAAACATCGTACTGAATGACGCATTCAATGAAAGACACCTGTACAGGCTGAGCGAGGTGGAAATTACCATAAACACTGACTAACACTTTTTCTTTTTAAATGATAATGTTTGATGAGCCGCCTAAGTCCGTGAGGATGTGGGCGGTTTTTCCTGTAGCCAATATTTAACTTATAGAACCATAATATATAAATAATTTTGACATACGCAAGCGAAAAACGATTTATTTTTTGAAAAAACTAAAATATTGAAAATAATTGCTATATAGTTTTGTCATTTCAAAAAATTGTTGTACCTTTGTGTCAAATATATTAAACGTTAAACAACACTATTATGAGACAGGTTTATTTACTTTACTACCAAGAGAACGGATATAGTCCATCATTGGTCGGCATCGCAACTTCGGGCGAAAACCTTGAAATCATGTTCAAGAAGGTCTGCTTTAGAGAGGGCTACAAGTCCGTTGACAGGCATTTCAAAATCCTGTGCGAAAAGGAAGGCGTCCGTGTGGGCGATTACGCGTTTGTACTTAAGTGTGTGGATACAGACACTATCCTGTACTAACCATAAGCCGACATGCCGCATGAAAATCTACAGCCTTTTCGTCTGTGACAGACAACACAACAACAAAACGCTTCTCGGCTCATTCTCCGATATGGGGAAAGCTATTTATTTGGCTATTATTGACGCTGACGAAGGCAAGCACGGCTCGCTCACACAACTTCAGTTGGACATGCTGAACAAATTCAAACAGACTGAAGGACGTGATGAGAACTACTTGATTGTAGAGGGTGAATTGGACGAGCCTTTGGATTGAGCAACTATTTATTAGGGATGGGGTGACACTAAATGCCGCCCCTTCCTGTTAAATTCAAAACTAATTATGCGTACACTAAAACTTTTTTTACTTATCGTGGTGGCACTTCTGTCACTGCATGTCATCATGGTCAACATCAGACTATACAACATACAGACAATGGTCGAGAGGATGGTTGACGAAGAGAGAAGGGAGAACCTCAAGAAAGTGGTCGAGGAGGATATCGCCAATATCGTGATGGTGAACCTTACCTACTACCACCCCGTTGCGGAACAATGCGACAGCACGCCACTCATCACCGCTGACAACTCAAGGATTGACCTTGAAAAGCTGAAGGCGGGACAAATCAAGTGGTGCGCCATCAGCCAAGACCTAAAAAGGAAATTCCCATTCGGTAGCAAAATCAGCATTGATGGAGTGGGGGAATACTACGTCAGGGACGTGATGAACCAAAGGCACAGAAACAGGATTGACATCCTTGTATATCCCGGCAAGACTATGAGGCTGCCAAAGGGAAAGGTACATGTAAGGAAAGTTTCTTGAAACAAGCGGAGGAGCGATAAAAAAGCCCTCCGCATTTTTTTTGTAAAAAATATTGCCAAATGTTTTGTTGTTTCAAAAAATCTTTGTATCTTTGCATCAAATTAGTAACCAATGTACTCGGATGAGTACAAATTTAAAAATGAATGAAGGAATGCATACATTTATCACTACACTGATGAACACCATCGGTCTTGGCGTTAACGGATGCTACTCGCCCATGTACGTCAACAAGCTGAACGAGTTCACGCACGGCAAATTCTCGTTCAAGGAGACAAACAACGACAAGTCCTCAGTACTGATTGAGGGCACATCGGGAAACGAGAAGGTTTCCATATCACTCGGTGTGTCTGAGGGTTCTGTCAAGTCTATTAACGTATTCTAATTCAGATGAGCGCAAACTACACATATCAGATAAAGAAGGGCAAGAAGTATCTCAGCCTTGATTTCGATGAGGAATGGATTCGTTGGAAGAACAAGGACGAGGCGTTCAGCTTCAATGACGTGAAGGTCGCATACGCCAATGCGGAGACGCTCGCGTCGCACTACAAGTTCGTGTCAATCGTACGGACAGAGACGAGCGAACACGGGCTGCCCATAGAAAAGACAATCAAGATTAGTATCAACAACAGAAAGTGAGAGACATGTTTTGCATCAAGATTAACAACAGGTACCTTGAATGGTACAGCGACAATTGGTACGGCACGACAGACGAGCCTTTGTACATATTCAGTGAAGATGACTTGGAAGAGATTATGGACAGGCTGATAGAGCACTATGTGTACAGGTTCACCGCCATTTCAAAGGACGGACACACCATACACAAGTCGTACTTCTCCAAGAAGCTTATTGCTGTAAAGCAGCAGGAGGCTGACATTTTGAACAAGAAGAAAAAGGCCTTCAAGGTGTCATCAAAGAAAATCTTGGAACTCCTAATGGAATAATTCAACAACAACTTCAACAACATTAAAAAACTACCGACATGGCAACATTTAACGAAACAACAAGAAAAGACCTCTTCCTTATTGACCCGAGACAAATCATTGTGGCGGAAGGATTCAACGCAAGACAGGACTTCGACCTTGAGTCAATCATCGAATCCATCAGAGAGAACGGAGTGCACAACCCCCTGTCAGTTCAGAAGATTGAAAAGGACGGGGAAACAAGATACCAACTCGTAGACGGTGAGAGACGATACCGGGCGGTAATGAGAATCATTGAGGAAGGCGGCGACATCGCGCGTGTGCCCGCCGTCATACTGCCAAGAAACCTCAGCAAGGAAATGCTTCTTGTGGAGCAGATTATCAGAAATGAGGGCAAACCCTTCACTGACTACGAATGGGCCATCGCATGCTACAAATTCGTAGAGTTGGGATACAAGAACAACGAGATTGCGCAAAAGCTCGGAAAGAAGCCCGTACAGGTCAACAATTGGCTGTCACTCATGGACTATGCGCCTGAAATCACCGAATATGTCAAGGACGGCAAAATCAACCTCAACCAATTTCATGAGATTGCGAAGACGCACAGGGACGCCAACGGATGTGTAAACGAGAGAAGCCTGCTCAGAGAACTGCAAAAGGCCGACAGGAACAATCAGGATACTAACAACGGCAAGGCCAAGAAAATCACCCTGAAGGACCTTGACCCGAACTCAAAGGCCGTAATCAAACAGGACACAAAGACCATCAGAATCGGACTCGAGAAACTTTTCTCCTACATCAGAAAGGAGGCTGAAAAGAACGACAATTTCGAAATCGACTTCTACGAACTGTACACCGACATCAAGAAAAACGGAAAGACCATCGTCGAAGCCATATCTGCCTGCCATTTTCAAGATGGCTCCGACATGGCCGTGTAATGTACTCGGATGAGTACAAAAAAAGCCTCTCAGACTATTTCTGAGGGGCTTCTGCCTTGTCCACAACACCCAACACGTGAAGGTTGCCCGAAAGGTCCGTATATGACGTCACATAGCGTCTCTCGGTCGAATGGTAGTGCTCGTCACAGGTCACTACCCAATAGCCCCATGTGAGCTTCTTTATGTGCCTGTACACCTCTATCATGGCTATCAGATAGGGGGCGTACTTGGAATCATTACATATCTTGTCAAAACAGTGGGACGGGTACGAAGAGCCCTCCTCAAAGTCCCAAAACGAATATTGCTTGCCATCATCCGAATTCCTGTACTTGTCAAAGGAGTCGAGGAGAGTGTGGTGTATCCTGTGGGCTGACACTGTGCCCGTGCTGTCTATAACCAATTCGTATTTGACCCCGTTGTTAATCCTCGCGCATTGGTCCAAATTCACGTCGTTCTTGAAACCGTAAACACACTTGCGCATTGTGCCGTCAGGCATAACAGCCTCACATACGGTCAGATTGTCCTCATTCAATTGCATGATACTAACTTTATTCTAAATTTACCAAAACTTTCTGAATTATAAATAGTTTTCGCTTTACAATACAGCGCAATGTACTCATCTGAGTACTATTTAGTATATAGGGCTAAAGCCCGTTAAAGACGTTTTTAAAATTATCCAATATATTATGCGCAAAATATATTTAAGCGAAAGCCAATTGAAGAGAATAGCGGAGGAGAGGGACATAAACCTCACTGACGACAAACTATCTGAAATGATTGAGGAAGTACCTCAGGAAAAGACTGACAACGAGAAGAAAAACAAGGAGTCTCTCTCAAACGCAATGGCGGGTATAGACTCAAACGACCCGTTGGCCATACTGCATGACTTTTGGTTCGGCAACTCTTGGACTGAATGTGACGACAGACAGTACAAGGAAATGATTGCCCTGTCAAAGGATAACGGAATCGTATCGCAAGGCGTTTACGAGGACGTGTTCAAGTACGGCGGAAAGAGATGGACAAGGAAGGAGGTCGCAAAGACCGCAAAGAAACAGCTTCAAAAGAAGGTAAACCCTGACTATATCGCCAACAACGACAAGTACAAGGACAGGGCCAACATACAGAGAGGAATCAGCAACGCGGCTGTAAAGGACGACACGGGACACAGCTTCAATCTTGACATTGAGGACTATATCAACAACATGAAGAGCCCCATTGAGACTTACAAGGAAATTAACACCGCATACCTTAAATACAAGTTGGACGTCAGGGACACCTATATCGAAAGGGTGATGAAGGCGTTCGGCACTAAGGGAGAGTCGTTTTTCCTCAACAAGAAGCAAGACCTGTCATTCTCTTCCATCGTGGCCAACTGCGAAGAGGTGGCGGGAAGACTCGGACAGAAAATCACAAGGAGCAAAGAGGATATAGCGGGTATCGAATTTGACATCATGACATTGGTGAACACAACTAATCCCGCGCAGGTGGCAAGCTTCATCAAGTACTTCACCGCGAATTTCAGCAAGAACACCAACGCCATAAACCGTGTAAACAGTATATACAAGGCTAAGGCCAACTACAGATTCAACATCATGCTGATAACAAACAGCACACCAAAACCTTGCGTGCCTATGCACCACAATGACGAGAAGCAAAGGAACATGCTGCTTAAGCTATTCGGCGAGATTAACGGATGCAACGCGGCTAACGCGGCGCCTATGGTGGACAACAACAACGTGTATATCAACGGTTTCGTGCTGACCATCACGCCTGAAAAAGCTAAAATGGATACGGCACCGAAAAATAAAGACGCCAAGAAAAAGGCTGTCAAGAAAGCCTAAAGCAAAAAACCACTCATTTCCGAGTGGTTTTTTTCGCATCGCCTCTGTCAATTATGGCCTGCCAAGTCCTGTTGTGCTCCTTACCCTTTGAGGCCTGCTGCTCTTCAGGAGTGTTCCATCCCTTCTTGTTAGCCGCCCTCATTACAGAGCCCAACTGCTTCTTGCTGAACAGATTCTTTATACTGCTTAACTCAGAGCCATGCTGCGTTATGTATATCGTGTAGGGGACACCCGTATTGTTCTTCTTATAGCATACGCCACAGGTTCCGCAAACATTTTCGTCGCTGTAAGAACACGGGCACTTGTAAAAATACTCAGTACCGTTTCTTGCCTCCCTGACGCCAAGATTTGGAACGCCAAAAGACTTAAGACCTTCACCGCCTTCAAGTGAGTTGAACGTGGCCTCCTTACAGCAGATGAACTTCCTCTTGTTGTCACCCGCATTCACATCGTCGTGACTCGCGTTTATCGCAATGTCATCCTTGACGCCCGTATAGTCCAAAAGACGCGCCGTATACGCATGGGTGTCAATTCCGAATTCAACCTTAAGCTCCTTAGAGAAAGCACCCCAAACATTAACAGCCAACTGACATTGGAAATCGCCTGACTCATTGAGGCGGACATCCCTAATCTTGTATGACTCTCCGACCATCCTAAGCGTATTCTCCATCTCAGGCGTCAGCACACCCTGTATGGTGGTCTTCACGTCATTGATGGTCTTCTCAGTTATAATGTCACCGTATTTGTGGGACAGCCTGATGTATTTCTTGATGATGTCAAAATAAAGGCGCAACGCGCTGTTGTCGTCCCTCTCGTACATGTCAAGCATCCTCGTGTACATAACGTCAGTGCGGAATCTGTGTGACATCGCGCTGTCACCCTTCTTCTCCATGTCAATGGTGGAATATTGGTTTTCCAACGCCATCGCATAGCACGCGCCCTTCTTTATCTTACAAGTGCCATTGTAAAACGCGGGGCACATCAGCGCACTTGACATGTTGACGATAAGCACGTTCTTAGGCAATTTGGAATTTCCCGCATGAAATAGAGTGGATGGCACCTTAAGCAAAAAACGGGACGCCTGACTCGTGTTGAAGCCCAACATATTTCCCATAGCCTTGACCTTGGCCATTGTAAGCTCGTCAAGGTGAGCCTCCAACTCCTTGCCGTAAAGCAGTTCCTGAAGCCTGTTCTGAGCCTCATCTATCTCCTTCCAACACTTGACAATCTCAGGATGCATTCCCTTCTTACGCTCAAACGCGGGGTTGCTGTCCTCGCAAATCTCAGCCTCCTCAGTGACGCCATCCTTTGGACCGTTACAGTTACCGTATTTCAGAAGATTCTCAAGTGTCTGTCGGAAACCCTCCTTTCGCGTGCACATGTTCATGACCTCCTTCTCGGAAAACCCGTCCAATTGGACCTTGCTGCCGTCAGGCTTGGTATGTGTCAACTTTACGGGCTTAAGATGGTAATGACCGAACAAATGGCGCAACTGACCCGCATTCGGGGCCAATCCGAAGTCCGAATAACGGCGCTTGAAATCCTTTACAAACCAATTTATAGGGCGGTAAGACACACCGCCTTTGAAACGTTCCATCTGATTATTAATAAAAAGAGCGGAAGACGAGGCTCGAACTCGCGACCCCAACCTTGGCAAGGTTGTGCTCTGCCAACTGAGCTACTTCCGCAATATGAAGAATATAGGAAATCCAATCATGTCAGTCGGACAGACGATACTCGCCCTTGAGCTTGCGGTTGCACTCAGGTATCTTGCGGCATTCGGCAAGTACCGACTTACCGTCACAGCCCTCGGGGAGATGCTTGTAAACGAACCAAGGAGACCAAACAAGACCCTCAGCCGTATAACACTCATATCGTCTTTCAATCTTCATTCCGACCGCAAAGGTATGAACTTTTTCACACCCTCACAAATAAATAGCGCTATATCACGCAAAAATCAACGCTTGGCGCTGAAAATGCTGCCGCTTGTCATAAACAATATGAAGGCAGCGATACTGAAAACTACTTGTCCTAACATAATTTATAATTCTTTAACCTTTATATAAATAATGCTAAAATATGTTATAAAACATACGTTTGTATATTTTTTGACATATATCAAGTAAAAGATTTTGCTGTCTCATAAAAAAATCGTACCTTTGTGGGTAAATTATACTTACAATGAAATTGAGAGTTAGACTTGACGACTTAAAACGCGTGTTGGATGAAGAAACAGAAGAAACAGTCTGTCCCATAGACGGACCATATGAACATATCGCCGAACTTCTCGCCAAAACAGACGAGGCCCCTAAGAACACGCTTCCTGAAAACGATACGGAAGAAAACAAGGTGCCCGAGAAGTACATGGCATACAAGGACACTGTCAGGACCGTATCATATGACCAACAGGAAATACTGCACAACATCATGGAGCTCTACTCGATTCCCGAAATCACCGCGGACATCACATACTCGTGCGGAAACTTCTACAACACTATAGACGGCGACCGATTCACGGACCCTGAGGAGGAGGCAAAGCGTGAGAAAAAGAGAAAGACCTACGCCAACGCGAAGTACAGGGTACCACAGCCCAAACACAAATTCGACATCTACCCGCAAACGGAGATGACTGTGAAAATCGACAAGCTTTCGCCTATACCGATGCCCGACTCATCATGCAGGTGTGTCGTATACGACCCGCCGTTCATCATATCCCCCAATGAGGCGCCGTCGGCAAAGAACCCTAAGGACGGGTCCAATATCATCCAAAAGAGATTCGCGTCGTTCTATCCCGTTGCGGAGCTACTTGACACGTACCACTTCCATATGAAGGAGCTGTACAGGATGACTGAGGACGGCGGATACGTGATTGTCAAGACACAGCCTACCGTCACAGGGGGAAAGCAGCTCAACTCGCCCGAATACCTTTGGCTCGTGGGAGAGTCGCTCGGGTTCGACATGTTGGACAAATTCGTGCTCGTGGCAAACAACAGGGTCATAGGAAAGGTGAAAAGCCAACAGCACGCAAGAAGATTCGAGTCGTACTTCCTCGTGTTCAGGAAGTCGGTGAAAAAGAAAACCAAATACCTCTCATTCGGAACGGAAGAGAAAATGAGGGGAATCCTCGAAGGGTTCTTCGAGCACAACTATAACGCAAAGGGTGAAAATTACAAACCTAAATGACAATCAATGAAGATGAATGCAGGAAAGCTAAGGAAATTTTAAAAAAAAGAAATACGAACACCATTATTTGGAGAAACAAGTTCGCGCCTTCAAGAGTAATCGGCAACTGTTCAAAACTCTACCAAATACACGAGCCCGAAGACTACCAAGACTTCCTCAACAAGTACACGCTGTACTCGAGTGAGTACAAGAACACCAAAAGCATCGCTATGAGGGGCCTTACAGAAGACGAACTGAACGTGCTCGCTTGGAGATACAAAGTAGAATGTGAGGTCAACGGAGAAAAGGAACATGACGTGCAGCTGTATCTAAACGAAGCACTCTGCCACATCATCATCGAAACGTTCGACGGAAAAAAGAAGGAAAGGGACTTCAAAAACTATCTCAGGGCCAAAGGATACACCATCCTTAAAGACGACTTCTTTGATGACACCGTTTACGGTATTGACATAAAGGCGGTAAAGGACGACAAGACAACACTGATACAAATAAAGCCTCTGTCGTTCTTTGTGGCGGAAAGACCCGATACGCAAAGGGACCGTATAAATCTCGCGGTTAAGCATGAGATGACATTGGAAAAATACGGAATCGACACAATGTACGCGATATACGACTCAAAGACAGGAATGTGGCTCACCAACAATAACAAGGGATTGGCGTTCTCTATTGACGAACTCTTCAAATACGACAAAAATAATATCGAAAACAATTTCGAACGAATTAAATTGAATACAGACAATATGTTCTTCAAAACATTATAAAAACAATTAAAATGAGATATTCGGGTAGCAAAAAAAGAATCATCAAGTATATTCTGCCTATCATAACTGAACACCTCGACAACGACACCACTTTCATAGACGCTTTCGGAGGCGGAATGAACGTGGTGTCAGAAATCGACCACAACAGGAAAATCGCCGTGGAACTGAACAAGTACGTGTGCGCACTTTGGAACACCATCAAACAGAATACGGCGAAAGGTATGAAAACCTGTGAGTATATACCAATGGAAATGACTCAGGACAAGTACTTGGAAATAAAGGAGGACTATCTTAACGACTCCAAACATTTCCCCGAATATATCACAGGATATACGGCGACAGCACTGTCATACGGAGGCGCGTGGTTCAACGGATACGCCAAATACAACCCGAAGAAAAATGAGGACCATATCTTGGAGGCTTTCAACGGTATAACAAAACAGGTACTGAACTTCAAGGAACTCGACAATACCGAATTCGTGAACGCATCATACGACGAAATCAAACTACCCGAAAAGGCCGTCATTTACTGCGACCCGCCATACCAAAACACCAAAGGATACGAAAACAAAAATTTCGACCATAACAAATTTTGGCAATGGTGCAGGGACAGACACAAACAGGGATACAAAATATACGTGTCAGAATACAACGCGCCCGATGACTTCAAATGCGTTTGGCAAATGGTAAAAAAAGACGGTATGGGAACCACTAAACAAGGAAATAAACAAAAAATAAAAATAGAAAAACTTTTCACACCAAAATAACATCAAATAAAATAAAATTATGGACATTAAACAAAGACTTAGACTGTTCGCCAACGAACTTAACTACATCCAAGATGTGGACACAAGAACTTTCGCAGCGGTGCTCATCGCATACGCGCCCGAATACTTCTTCACAGCACCCGCATCCTCATCAGGTAAATACCACCCGTACTTCGCAAGGGAAACAGGCGGACTCGTAAAGCATACAAGATGCGTGGCGTTCTTCGCAAAACAACTCGCGACTTGCTGCATGCTCGAACCGTTCATGGCTGACATGCTAATCACAGCAGCTATCGCGCATGACATCAGAAAACAAGGAGTGGAGGACCAAGGAATACATACAAAATGGGAACACCCCGAACTCGCGCATGACTATATCCTGCAAATGTGGGAGAAAAACAATTGGATTATTGACGAGGACAAGGCTAAGACTATCGCAAAAGCCGTACTATCACATATGGGACAGTGGGCACACTACACCAAATTCACCAAAAACAAAAAACAATACCCACTGCCCGAAAAGGGACTCGATGAATACCTGCACATCGCTGACTACATGGCAAGCAGAAGCGAAATCACAGGATTCAAATTCGAAAACGTTGACGGAGTGGAAATCGAACTTAACGATACCATGAACTTCATCTACTTAGGAAAGGACGGAAAGGATGAAGCCGAAACCACAGAACCCGTAGAGGAAACAGCCGACACTATCGGAAATACCGTCACTCCTTTCGGAAAGCATAGGGGACTGACAATATGCGAGCTCTATCAAAACCATCGGGACTATCTCGATTGGGTCATGAAACAGGAAAAGTTCACCAATCAGGAATACAAGGCACAAGTCGTAAAGTATATGAGCCTCATCAAAGGATAATATGCAAGGAACCTGAACGGCCAAATATAAAACGTTAATATACTATAGTATATTAACGTTTTTTATTTGAGGGCCCGACAATTACTGATTTAGGCGGGGAAATAAAAATTTTTGTTGAAATTTTTAAAATTTGGTTGGAAAAAATAAAAAATTCAAAAAAAATCAAGACAGCCGACAGTTCGGAACTGTCCTATCCCATCTACCCCATTTCAGGTTAATTGTCGAATTTGCCCCTTTCCCGATAGCGACGATATTGTGGCTGACCCATCTATCATTTTTTCCAATCGGCACACTATTTACAATAAATAACGGTGGTAACACACCGGGTCATAAAAACTATAAATGAATATGAAAAACATCAGGAAATTCGAGACAACAGCCGCCATGGACGCGGCTACATTGGAGGATGTAAGCATCAACTATAACGCTGAAACAAATAAAGTGTTGACATATCCTCTTGTTGGCGGAGGTGGTGAGTCAATAAAAAACTACTTCAGGTTCGTGGCTGTAGAGGACAGTGTTATTAAAGTATCTAATATTGCAGGCGGTAGTGTTTCATGTGACTTGAGCTACAGCAAAAATGGTGAGGAATGGATAAAATGGGATTTCACCCCAATACCATTGGCCTCCAATGAAACACTGTACATGAAGGGTTACAATGAAAACGGATTGACGAATTTTGATAACAATAGAGCTGTTTCGTTCGGCGCCATCTTTGATAGCCAAGGCAACAACACAAAGGGTTCAACAGGAAAATTTGAATGCCACGGTAATGTCATGTCCCTATTATACGGTGACGACTTCGAGGATAAGACAACTATACCAAGTGCGTATTGCTTCTACCCATTGTTCTATTGTTGTGAAGGATTATTGACACCACCTGAGCTTCCCGCCACAACATTGACTGAGTCATGTTATACAAATATGTTCATTGGTTGTAAAAGCCTGACCACCGCGCCAGAGCTTCCCGCGACCACATTGGCTAAAGGTTGTTATAATGGTATGTTCACAAGTTGTGAAAGTCTGACTAAGTCGCCTGAACTTCCTGCCACTACATTGGTACAAGAATGTTATATGTCTATGTTCAATGAATGTAGGTCATTGAATGAAATTACCATGTTGGCGACTGACATATCAGCGGTAGATTGCCTTAGGTCATGGACACTTGGAACTGACAAGAATTACAATAATGTAAGCGGTGTGGCGGAAACAGGAACATTCTTCAAACATCCTGACATGCACGGATTAGTGGTTGGTAACGCACAAAATAGTTACTCAGGTATTCCCGAAGGTTGGACGGTTATTGATTATGACTACAATGTTGGTTAAGCTGCCTTAACATCACACATCTACGGACAAGTCCAATGGGCTTTCCGAACACATGGGCGAATCTCTCCGATTCGCCCGTTTTTATTTCATTCCATCCGTAAGACAATATCATGCGTGCTCCAATGTTTCCGCGAATTCCAAAACGCTTCCGTATCTCTCGCAGTCTACCGCGTTTCTGTTGTACGGCGTGTCTATGCAGACTTTCCTGTCGTCTTCTGACAGGTTCAGCACATGCGGGTTGTCGTCCACTGTGATGTCTCCCTTAAATGCGTGCTTTTCCTTTGTGAAGCATATGGCGTCGTATTGTATTCCGTTTTTCTCGAGCCACTCTATTGTATGAATCTTGCATTCCGCGCTTGGTTGGTCTGTTGTGACAATGACGTGGTATCCTTTTTCCCTCATTGTTTTCACGGCCCGCGCGGCTCCCTCAGTCGGTTTGCTGTACAGGTACAGTTCTCTCTCGTTATGCTTGAAGAACCATTCCCTTGGTTTCATTCCTTTCTCCGTGTGGCATTTGGTGAAGAACTTGTCAATGTCATAGTCGTCTATGTCATGTGGCTGTATGTTTTGCGTGAATTGTCTGTTATACATTTCGCACATCATTCCGACCATGTCCCTCAGCACTCCGTCCACGTCCACTTTAACTGTTTTCATTATCGATTCCCAATTTGTCTGTTATTTCCTTGAACAGCTGTCTGTTTTCCTTTGTGAACAGTTCCCCGTATTTTCTGAATATTTCCTTATAGTTGTAGAAGTCGAGGTTGTGTTCATGGTATTTGTTTTCGTGTGTCTCTCCTTTCAAGCTCCTGATTTTTTCCGTGAGCATTTCCCTCGCCTGTATGTTTATGTTTTCGGTGAATTCCTCTTCTGTAACCGTTTCCAAAATAGTTTGTGTGTCAAGTATCACGTTGTATGCCATTGTGGGTCCGAACTGCGGTATTTCCGTAATTACGGTGAATCCCCTGAACACGTGGTAGTGTAGCGGTTCGTTGCATTCCTCGTATCCGTTTACGGTTTCCTTGTATTTGTGCGCGTACATGTATGTGTTTTTGCACTTGAAGAATTTCTCGGTCTTGTTGAGTTCTTTGAAGTCTTCAAGCCAATTTTCGGACAGTGTGATTTCCTGTCTGTCGAGTTCCTTTCTTTCCTTCTGTATTCTTTCGAATTTGTCCTTGTAGTTTTTGAAGTTCATGTTCAGTATTTTTTTATAGTTTAACATAAAATATTCTTTAGTTGTTTTTCACCTTTATTTCCGTTCCGTCGGCCTTTATTATTGTGGTTTCCAACTGTCTTTCGCTTGTCTCGAATGTGAATTCGATTAGGGGGAGGTTCCTCTCCTGTATGTTCGTGTCCTTGATGTCTATTCTTGCGGGGATTGCGTTCTGTATGAAGTACGAGTCTGTAAGCGCGTGTGTTTCCTTTCCCTTTCCTTCGTACTTGAAGAACAGGACTCCTGAGCGGTGGTATGTGACCTTTATCTTGTGCCATCCTTCTTCTATGTTGTTTTCGGAATCGGCGTATAGAAGGTATACCCACAAAACGTCCCCTGTCTTTGGCATATATCCGTTTTTGTATATATCCTTAACCTTAAGGCTGATTGGTATTCTTTCAATGCCCGCCTTTTTGAGAATCTCCCTGAGGCTCTTAATCTCCTCTTCCGTATATTCAGGTGTTGCGTTTCCGTTTTCTTCCATATGCCGTACTGTTTTTGTTATTCGGTGCAAAGGTAGTGAAAAAAACTTAAACACTAATGCGTGCGCGTGTATTTTTATTTATGTATTTAATATATTTATTTATTGCAGGTTTTTTTCCAATCTGTTTTTATTATATGAAGAACATGAGGATTTTTAATACGATGTCTGAGTTGGAATCGTCAGCTGTTTACGATGTTTGTGTCGACTACGCCAATGACGTTGACAAGATTTTGGTTAGGGACTTGGTTGGTTCCACTATCACATTCTCTTGGTATTTCGAGTATGCCGGCGTTGACGGCATATATGAGAACGCTTCAACATTTGAGGCTGTTTACGGCATGACTTGGTCTGAATGGATAGACGGCAAGTATTATACCAAGGGAAGCAAGTTTGATGTTGGGCCTTCAATAGTTGACGGTTGTCTCGTTTTTGAATACGACGGTCATGAGTTCTATGTGACTGACAAGTCGGGGGCAAGAGTGATGGTCGGCGACGTTATTGTTGGCGGTCACGAATATGGTAGCGAGCAGATTTCCGATTGACATAGTATCTAAATGTGTTTTCATGCGGAAGGTTGGATTTTTTCGGCCTTCCGTTTTTTTTTTGTATTTTCTTTTCAAAATATTTGGAGAATCAAAAAATAGTTGTACCTTTGCGTCGAAATAAGAAAAATTATTCACGCAATTAAAATATTTTAAAAAATGACAACACAAAAAGAAGTATTCATTTCACGTTACGGAAATGAGCCGCAGAGAGTGACTAAGAACTTTGTAGCCAAGTCTCTTGGCACGAACTACAATGTGAAGGACGCGTTGGTCGAGTTTTGTGACAACGCCTTGGACGCCAAGTCGGGCAAGGGTCCCGTTGTTGTGGAAATCAACACTGACGAAATCAACAACACCCTTGTAATCAAGGACAACGGCACGGGTGTGAGTGACCCCTATAAGATGTTCACAATTGGCGGCACTGACAAGGAGACGTGCTCTGACAAAATCGGAAAGTACGGTATCGGTGTCCTTGGCGCCACATCCGCGATTGCGAGCAAGTGCCGCTTCAACGGGGACAATACGGTTGAGGTATGCTTCGAGTCATGGTGTGGGGGAAGATATTTCAAGAAGATGGTGTGCTTCATGCCTGACGACGAGATGCTAATCGGCGAGACAAAGGAGTCTGAGGCGCCCGACACGCTTCACGGCCTTACCATAACCTTCAACAACGTCAAGATATCCGGACCGTCATCCATCTGCAAGTATATCGTTGAGGTGTTCGAGGAGCCTATACTCAAGAACCGCATTTGCATCTCGTTTGACGGACGTGGGTTGGGCTGTTCAACCACCCGCACATTTATCGGTGACGAGGTTCCCGAGACTATCAAGGTCGGCGATTTCACATGTGAGGTGAAATACCGCATCATAGGCGGTGTGGACAAGCGTTCCCCTGAAAGAAACAGCCCTGACTCGGGACTTAGGGTATATGACAGGAACAGCGGAAGAATGCTGTACAAGAGCACAAGCTTGTGGGACTCGTATTCAGGCAAAAAGCATCAGCCTAATGTGTGTGGATTAAGAGCTGCCGTATATATTGACAGCAGTTTGGAGTCTTACCACTATTTCGGTGTGTCTCCCGCCAAGAACATGATAACGAAGGACGATTACCACAAAAGGCCCGAGTTCGTGAATCTTCGCAACAGGCTTAGGGAGATTTACCATCAGGCGAGCAAGAATGTTGTTGAGGAGGAGAAGAACTTCACCATTGGCGATTACACCTTCATGACAAATGAGTCCAAGGGCAAGCTGAACGCGCTTTACAAAGTAATCCCCGACACGAACATGATTGTATTGAAGAACAAGTACAGTCAGAAAGAGGTTGCCTGTCTGATTGATGAGATTGAGAAGTTGAAGAAGAGTATCAAATACGGAAAGAAGTGTGTATGACGCACAAATCCAACAAGTTCATTCCGTCGTCCAAGAAGGATGACGGAATGTTGTCTAAAGTGGTGCTTGATGTCTACGATTATTTGCAGGACAACTATTTCCGTTTCTTGCCTGACAATTGTGACTTCCATTTAAGTTCGAACTGCATAAGCTATATGACGATTCGTTCCGCCATGACGAGTAACGGTATACCCCATAATGTGGCAGAAAAGTATTACGGTTTGGATTCTTCGATAGTCCCTGACAGTCCGATTATATATCTCAGTTTCTTTGACGGCCATGCCCGTAAGCTGAATCCCTTGTTCATCGGAGAGATTAAAAAACAGGGAACCAACGACAGGCGTCTGTCAGAGGGAAAGAAAAAGCAGGCGATTGGAAACGCGGCTCCTGACAGGGTTGCGAAGAACTACACCATCGCCGCTGACTATTGTCGCCATGCGAACGGTGGATTTTTTCCATACACGGTCTTCCTGTATGGCTGTGACTTCAGTGACGAGGGTATCACCAATACGACGAAGTCAAAACTGTTGCCGTTTTTCGGGTCGTTCAATACTGTCAATCCTTTTTTCGATGAGAATGTCAAATGGGCGCTGAAGGGTGGCTCATGTTTTTACCAGGGTGAAAGGTTCGGGGAAAAGGAACTGTTCGATATCATATTGTCTGTATGCCGTGAGGGATTGAGATATTTTTTTCCTGAAAAGTTTTGGCATGTCCGTTAAAATGCGTATCTTTGCGTCATGAAAACTTAAAAAATAATATGGCAGAAAATGAGAAATATCTAACGGAACAGATTATAACGTATTTAGGGAACAAGAGGAAATTGTTGGCTGACATATCCGAAGAGGTTGAAAGGATACTTAATGAGTTGGGTGTCGACAAGGCTAAGATTTGTGACATTTTTTCAGGCAGCGGTATTGTGGCGAGAATGCTTAAGCAATATTCGTCAAGGCTGTATGTGAACGATTTGGAGTCCTACTCTTATGTCATAAACGACTGTTATCTTACCAACAAGGAGGATTTCAACGAGGCGTTCTATGACAAGCTTCTTCAAGGCGTGAATTCAGCAGAGTTGGTTGAGGGTGTCGTTACCGAGCATTACGCTCCTGACGACGATGAGAACATACTTGAAGGCGAGAGGGTGTTTTACACGCACCGTAACGCGATGCTAATAGACACCATAAGGAAGGCTGTAGACGACATGCCCGAGTCTTACAAGAAGTATTTCTTGGCGCCATTGCTTTATGAGGCTTCCGTGCATACAAACACAAGCGGAGTGTTCAAGGGCTTTTACAAGTCGAAGGAGAGTAATGTGGGTAAATTTGGCGGTGAAGGAGAGAATTCCTTGGACAGGATATGCGGTGACATTACGCTTAAAAAGCCTGTCTTCTCCGACCATAGCTGTCAGGTGTCTCTCTTCAAGGAGGATGCGAATGTGTTCGCCAAGCACATCAGGGGTCTTGACATCACTTATATGGACCCGCCTTACAACCAACATCCTTACGGCTCGAATTATTTCATGCTGAACACCATATTGGACAACAAGGTCGGAGAGAATATCAGTTCTGTCGCAGGAATACCATCCAATTGGAACAAGTCGTTGTACAACAAGAAGAAAAACGCGTTGTCCACATTTGAGGAGCTTATAAGCGACATCGATTCAAAATATGTGATTGTCTCCTACAATAATGAGGGTTTCATATCCTATGATGAAATGTCCGCCATGCTGAGTAGATATGGTGACGTTACTGTTAAGGACATTGACTATATAACGTTCAGGGGTGGCAAAAATATAAGTAAACGGAATTTGCATACGACAGAATATCTGTTTACGTTGAAAAAGAAGTTTGATAACGTTTAAACGTTAACAGGGATGCGAGTGTTTTTCGCATCCTTTTTTTTTGGTCAACATCTTTATCATTGCCACTATTTATTAAAGACAAGTATTTTTTAAAACGTTTTAAATTGTATGGGAAAGATAATAAATGGTAATACCTATATTGGTCCTTTGACCAGTTACAATATAGTTGTTAATGAAAAAGGCCCTATGGGTGGTGATAAGTGTCTTACCAGTATGGAAATAATGCTGATGAACGGAACCGCAAACAGTTCATATCCTAATGGTGGTGACACAAGGCCGAATACAGGAACCGACAGGGTTCCTGCGGGTAAGGCTTTTTATATCGAAGGTGCAGGAAATTATAGTCCAAAACAGCTCGTAACAGATACATGCGTTAAATATATAGACTGTTACGGTCCTGTCACATTCACTACTAAGTCGGGTACTTTACAAAACACGCTGTATAATACAGTACTTACCTATATTATAGGTCAGGGCGAAGCTTATGAAAGGAACACGTGTGCTAAACTTATAATAAACAGTCAGG
>JAEIGA010003942.1_pt1 | contig 23050 bp, 19 predicted proteins | sample 9270691 | NCBI WGS metagenome assembly JAEIGA01 (sample SAMN17057246, study PRJNA624740) | gut metagenome | biome: biome; isolation source: fecal sample | host: Bos grunniens | place: China: Xizang | collected 2019 | reverse complement strand
TGCCTACCAACTCCAACGCATCGTAGAAGATAGTGTAAGCAATACTCTTCTTACCATCCAGCATAAGATTGTTCACAAAACGTGTTACCTCCACGTCATTGAACTTCGGATCCGGAAGTAGAATTCGCTTTCTTGGCTTAGCTTTTCTCATTGTTACTGCTAATTAATTAATAAATTCCTTAAATTTCTTTTTACTTCTTACCCTTTGCTGGAGCTGCAGTCTTACCTGCCTTTGGACGCTTAGCACCGTACTTTGAACGACGCTGACGACGACCATCTACACCTGCTGAATCAAGGGCACCACGAACGAGGTGGTAACGTACACCTGGGAGGTCCTTAACACGACCGCCACGAACGAGCACGATTGAGTGCTCCTGCAAGTTGTGGCCCTCGCCTGGGATGTAGGCATTGACCTCCTTGCCATTTGTCAATCTAACACGTGCAACCTTACGCATCGCTGAGTTAGGCTTCTTTGGAGTTGTGGTGTACACACGAGTACAAACTCCGCGACGCTGAGGACACGCAGCGAGTGCTGGAGACTTAGACTTCTCCACCATAGACACTCGACCGTTTCTAACAAGCTGCTGAATTGTAGGCATCTTAAATAATTTTTGTCCTTTTTAAATTTTTGTTTACTGTTTCATTTCCACTTTAAAGGAAATTGCCCGCAAAGATACGAAAAAAAATTGAATTACAATATATATACATACTTTTTTCTGCTAAAAGTGCCCAAAACCCCTAAAATATCGATAAAATATTCTTATGCAATTTTAAAAGTTATAATCGTTTATTTATGGCCAAATCGTTATATTATTGATTTTTCGCATTTTACGTATTTTTATAACATTTTAGACTGCCACGACAAGAGCAACCCAACACCCCTATAGAAATATAGTAGACTTTTTTGCCTTTAACTCCATTCTATTACTTCGATTTTCTCAGAATCAGGCAACACTAAAAAAGAATGAGGGAGCACGTCTTCACAGATTGCGCTTCCCTCGTGTTTAGTTAGGTTAATGAGAATTTAATGCGATGGATAAAGAATTGGTGTGTCCATGAGAATTATTCGAGATAAGTTCCATCGCATCTTGTTTGCAATACAAATGTAAGCACAATTTTCCTAACAAGCAAATTTTTATTTAATTTTTACAATATTTATTGCATATTATTCACCATTTCTGCATATTTATTATACCAGAAGAGTTTTTTTACCTACACAACGATAGAATCAACTTGCCAAACATATCTTATAGTGCAGGGATTTCTAAAGCCCCTCCCCTTAGACAACGGCAACTACAGTGGCAACAACGAATACTGCGTAGGCCAACACACCTTGAAGCGTGGATGTTTGTAAGAATAGTAGTGGCAGCATCGTGGTAACGACCATCGAGAGTGCCACAATGAGTGAAGCCGAGGCAGTAGGAAGGAGGAGTATCGAGGCGATAAGGAGGAGCATCGATACATGGAGAACATACCAGACGAAACGTGCACCACTCATCAATGGTAATGACACCGAGTACCACGCCATAGCTGTAGCCAAGTAGAGAAAGACGAGGACTCCGAGATAGAAAAGACGAGGCAACGTCAAGTAGGCGGCTAAGGAGAAGTGTGACGACAGGGCGAAGTTATTCCAAATGGAGAGAAAGGCCTGGCCAAAATCTCCGTTGAGCAACCACACGACATAACAATAGATAAATGTCGGAGTGGCCAAACCGAGCAAAACCAGCACAGACTCTCGCACCGTAGAACGGATGGCAATGGTGAGCATAGGTACGACCAGGGCCAGAGGTATGAGCGCGCCATCAACCAGTGGCATAACGCCAAAGGCAAGCATAGCACTAAAGAGATAGTGTAACCTCACATTATGGCCAAAGCAGTATAGGAGACGACCAAAGGCCTCGGCAACGACTAAAGCCACAACGATAAGCATTGCGTAGTCAGCAGCCACAACCGCACCAAAGAGCGCGACACCTCCGAGAGCCACGCCCGCCATTGTTCCCAACGTATAGAGTTCGACTCTTACGGTCGCTCGCGACAGGCGAAGCACAGCGTAGAGATAGATTAGACCAAAGAGTATCGGGGCAAGCACGGGGTGATTCACCTGGAACTGTTTGATGAATGGTTGCAACGGAGCCTGCGCACCACCAAAAATCTCTGAGGCATCGCCATACAAGAGAGCCACAGCGACCGAAGCCACCACGGCAAAGAGAAGAAGGGTAACTAAACCCTCTGAGAATTTATGTCGTGAAACGTCGAGTATCATAGTTTTGCAAAGATAGGAATAAATCAAAGAATTGCATAATATTTAAAGATAATTTGTGGTTTAAGAGTTTTTTATATATCTTTGCGCGATTATTTATTATAATAAGGTGTGGTGTATCACCTTATGCGACAAAAAGCATATACAAATAAACAATAAATAACAATAAGAACTATGAACATTACACGTGAACAGCGCGAGGGCGGCATTTCAATTGTAAAGGTCGTTGTAAGCGAGGCTGACTATGGTCAGGCAGTAGAGAAGCAGTTGCGCGAGTACAAGCGCAAGGCAAATGTTCCTGGCTTCCGTCCAGGTATGGTACCTATGGGTATCGTTAAGAAGATGTATGGCAAGCACGTTATTGCTGAGCAGTCATACCACCTTGCATCAAACTCTGTATTCGAGTACTTGCAGAAGGAGAACATCGACTACGTAGGCGACATCATCCCATCTGAAGAGCAGGGCGCATTCGACTTCGAGAACAACACTGAGTTCGAGTTCGTCTTCGAGTTCGGTGAGGCTCCAAAGATTGAGCTTGAGTTATCAGCAAAGGATAAGGTTGTTTACAACAAGATCAAGATCGACAAGAAGATGCGTGGCGACTACCGCGCTAACTACTTGCGTCGCTACGGCCGTTTGGTAGACGTAGACAAGGTTGCTAACGATGAGGCACTCAACGTAACTCTCGACAACGGTGATATGCGTATCGAGGAGGCTTACGTAGGCCTTATCTCTATGACCGAGGAGGAGCGCAAGGAGTGGAAGGGCAAGAAGGTAGGCTACAAGACCACTGTAAATATCGAGGAGCTCTACAAGAAGCCTGAGCAGCGTGCAGCAATCCTCTCAGTTAAGGAGGAGGAGTTGGCAAGCATCAAGCCTGAGTTCGAGTTGGAGATCACCAAGATTCGTCGCTTCTCTGAGCCTGAGCTCAACGAGGAGTTCTTCAAGATGGCCTTCCCTGCTGGCAACGTAACTAACGAGGAGCAGTTCGAGGCATTCATCGACGAGCAGATCGAGATGGAGTTGAAGCGTGAGTGCGACTTCTTGTTCGCTAACACCGTTCGTAACTTCATCCTTGAGAAGGCTGCATTGCAGATGCCTGAGGAGTTCTTGAAGCGTTGGTTGTATGTTATCAACGAGGGCAAGTTCTCTCGTGAGGAGATCGAGAAGGACTTCGCTGCATTTATCAAGATGTTCACTTGGAACTACTTGCAGAAGCACCTCATCACCGAGGGCGACCTCAAGGTAAGTAACGAGGAGGCTAAGGCTGAGGCTATGTCATTCGCACAGATGCAGTTCGCACAGTACGGTATGCCTTCAGCACCTGCTGATATGCTTGAGAACTTCGCTAAGCAGATTATGGACAACAAGGAGCAGCTCCAGAAGATCTATGAGAAGCTCTTCGAGGAGAAGGTTGTAGAGTATGTTCGTGGCAAGGTGAAGGTAACCGAGAAGGCTATCTCTGCTGACGAGTTCGCTAAGATAGCATCAGAGATTCAGTAATCACTGATGCTGACTCGAGGAGAGTCATATACGACAATTCCCGAGTAGTACTGCTCGGGAATTGTTGTCTAAACCTCATAGTTGTTGCGCACAAGTGCGCTTGTGGAGTGAAATTGAAATTGTATAACCGTAATAAAGACTAACACAATGACTGAATTCGAAAAATTTGCCCGTTTGCACTGTGGCATCAACTCTATGACTATGCACGACTATCGTGCCGATATCACCAACTACGTATCTCCAACCATCATCGAGGAGCGACAACTCAACGTAGCCGCTATGGATGTCTTCTCACGCCTTATGATGGATCGCATCATCTTCCTCGGTGCGTCTATCTACGACGATGCAGCAAACATCATTCAGGCACAGTTGCTCTTCCTTGAGTCGATTGGTGCCGACAAGGATATTAACCTCTATATCAACTCTCCAGGTGGCTCTGTATCAGCAGGTTTGGGCATCTACGATACTATGCAGCTCATCTCTTGTGACGTGGCAACCATCTGTACTGGTATGGCAGCCTCGATGGGTGCTGTGCTCCTAACAGCTGGTGCTGCAGGCAAGCGCTCGGCTTTGACCCACTCGCGCGTGATGATTCACCAGCCATTGGGTGGCGCACAGGGCCAGGCTTCAGATATCGAGATTACAGCACGCGAGATTGCAAAGACAAAGCGCGAGCTTTATGAGATTCTCTCGCTCCACTCTGGTGCTCCATATGAGAAGATTGAGCGCGATGCCGACCGCGACTACTGGCTTACCTCTACCGAGGCTAAGGAGTATGGTCTCATCGATAACGTATTGACTAAGAGATAGTAGTTTAAGGATTACAGTTAATGACACAGAAATCACGTAAAGGTACAGAGCATAACGGATGTTGCTCGTTCTGTGGCGCCGACCCCAGCGAGGTAGCATTGATGTTCAACAGTGGTACAGGTGCAAACATCTGTAGCAACTGTATTGAGCACGGCTACGAACTCATTACCGAACACGGTATCGCCAAGAAGGCAAAGAAGAGGGGTGGCAACACTAAGTTTCAGCCACTCACCAAGGAGGATCTAATGCGTCCAGACCGCATTAAGAGCTTCCTCGACGAGTATGTCATCGGTCAGCATACGGCAAAGAGGTATATGTCTGTAGCGGTGTACAACCACTACAAGCGCCTCTTGGCTAAGGGCAAGACCAACGATGTGGAGCTCGACAAGTCGAACATCGTCTTGGTAGGCCCTACGGGTACAGGTAAGACCCTTATGGCTCGCACCATAGCACGCCTTCTCCACGTACCATTCTCGATTGTTGATGCTACGGCCCTCACTCAGGCAGGCTACGTAGGCGAGGATGTTGAGAGCATCCTTTCACGCCTATTGCAGGCCGCCGACTACGATGTGGAGGCTGCCGAGCGAGGCATCATCTTCATCGACGAGATCGACAAGATTGCTCGCAAGGGCGACAACCCCTCTATCACCCGCGATGTTTCGGGTGAGGGTGTACAGCAGGCCCTGCTCAAGATTCTTGAGGGCACGGTGGTAAACGTACCACCTCAGGGAGGGCGTAAACACCCAGACCAGCAGTATATTCAGGTCAATACCTCGAACATATTGTTCATCTGCGGTGGTGCCTTCGACGGCATCGAGAAGAAGATTGCTATGCGCCTCAATACCAACGCCATAGGCTATGGCAACAGTGCAACGAAGCGTATCGACGAGCGCAACATTATGCAGCACATTCAGCCACAGGATCTCCGTTCGTTCGGTCTCATTCCCGAACTTATCGGTCGTCTCCCGGTGCTAACCTATATGGAGCCATTGGAGAAGGAGGCTCTTCGCTCGATTCTCACCGAGCCTAAGAACTCTATCATCCGTCAGTATGAGACACTTATGGCATTGGACAATATCAAACTTACCTTCGACGACGAGGTGCTGGACTACATCGTGGACAAGGCCATCGAATTCAAACTTGGAGCACGTGGCCTCCGCTCAATTTGCGAGGCTATGATGATGGACATTATGTTCGATATGCCCGTTACCGAGGGCGAGGAGTTCCGCATAACTTTGGAGTACGCCAAGAGTAAGATTGACCGCGCGGCTTAAGGCCAAGGGCCATCCATCGGGGCGTTATTCCACAGAGATAGAGAGGTTGCCAACCACAGAGTTGTGCAACCTCTCGGCGTTTTTATTGACAACTTATAGGTAAAACCTATAAAAATGTAGAAACATAGTGTAAATAACAGCGCAGTATTCAACTTTTTTTGTACCTTTGCCGAAAATGAGCCTTTATACTAAATCGAGTACAAAGAAATTAAAATATAGTAGATTATGAGTATTGAACTTAGTGAACAGGAACAGCTACGCCGCCAATCGCTTAAGGCTTTGCGTGACCTCGGTATCAACCCATACCCTGCAGCACGCTACGAGGTGAATGCCTCAGCACGCGAGATTGCCGAGCAGTTCGACCCTCAGAAGGGTAACTTCCAGCAGGTATCCATCGCTGGTCGTATTATGAGCCGCCGTATTATGGGCTCAGCATCATTCTTCGAGCTTCAGGATGCCACAGGCCGTATCCAGGTATATATCCGTCGTGACGACATCTGCCCTGAGGGAGATCCAACACTCTACAACACCGTATTCAAGAAGTTGCTCGACATCGGTGACTTCATCGGCGTAGAGGGTTTTGCATTCCACACCAACACTGGCGAGTTGTCGGTACACTGCCAGAAATTTACCGTACTATCGAAGTCGGTACGCCCACTCCCTGTTGTTAAACAGAAGGATGGTCAGACCTTCGACGCCCTTACCGACCCTGAGGTGCGCTACCGCCAGCGCTACTTGGATTTGGTGGTAAACCCACACGTCAAGGATACCTTCGTTAAGCGCGCTAAGATTATGCAGACTATGCGCGACTTCTTCAACGAGCGTGGTTACTTGGAGGTGGAGACCCCAATCCTTCAGCCAATCCCTGGTGGTGCTGCAGCACGTCCATTCATCACCCACCACAACGCCTTGGATATCGACTTCTATATGCGAATTGCTACTGAGTTGTACCTCAAGCGCCTTATCGTAGGTGGTTTTGATGGTGTCTACGAGTTCGGTAAGAACTTCCGTAACGAGGGTATGGACCGCACACACAACCCAGAGTTTACTTGTATGGAGATCTACGTTGCCTACAAGGACTATATCTGGATGCAGGAGTTCACCGAGCAGATGTTGGAGCGTGTGGCAATGGCCGTTAATGGTACTACGGATGTTGTTCTCGATGGCAAGACCATCTCGTTCAAGGCTCCATTCCGCCGTATCACTATGACAGATGCTATCAAGGAGAAGACCGGCTACGACATCACAGGCCAGAGCGAGGAGCAGTTGCGTGAGGCTTGCCAGCGTCTCAATGTCGAGATTGACGAGACTATGGGCAAAGGTAAACTTATCGACGCTATCTTCGGCCAGTACTGCGAGGAGCACCTCGTACAGCCAACATTCGTTACCGACTACCCTATCGAGATGTCGCCTCTCTGTAAGCGCCATCGCGACAACGAGGACCTCACCGAGCGTTTCGAGTTGTTCGTAAACGGTAAGGAGTTGTGTAACGCCTACTCAGAGCTCAACGACCCTATCGACCAGTTGGAGCGCTTCCAGGAGCAGATGCGACTCTCGGAGAAAGGCGACGACGAGGCGATGACTATCGATATGGACTTCGTTCGCGCCTTGGAGTACGGTATGCCATCTTGCTCAGGTATGGGTATCGGCATCGACCGCTTGACAATGTTTATGACGGGCGAGACCTCTATCCAGGATGTATTGTTCTTCCCAACTATGCGCCCAGAGAAGAAGGTTGTTGCAGATAGCGAGGAGGTATATACCGAGGCTGGCATCCCTCAGGAGTGGGTTGCTGTGGTTCAGAAGATGGGTTACATCACCCTTGAGGCCTTCCGAGGTACGGCTCAGAGTGGTGGTATGAAGCTCTTTAACGACCTCTGCGGTTTCAACAAGAAGAATAAGTTAGGCTTAGCAACTGCCCAGATCAAGGCTTGGATCGAGGCACAGAAGGCTGAGTAAGGTAAATAATTAAAACAACATATACGATTATGAGAAAGAAGATTGTAGCAGGTAACTGGAAGATGAACACCCTCCCTGCTGAGGGCGTGGAGTTGGCTAAAGGTGTAGCAGCTGGCCGCAAGGATGTTTGCGACTGCGTAACACTTATCGTATGCCCTCCATTCACACACCTTAGCTCTGTTATCGAGACCCTCAAGGGCTCAAACGTGGAGGTTGGCGCACAGGATTGCGCTACCGAGGTTAAGGGTGCTTACACAGGCGAGGTATCAGCCGAGATGATTGCTGCGTTGGGTTGCAAGTATGTTATCCTTGGCCACTCGGAGCGTCGTCAGTACTATGGCGAGACCAGCGAGACCCTTAATAAGAAGATGGCTCGCGCCTACGAGAACAACCTCACCCCTATCTACTGCGTAGGTGAGAACCTTGAGGAGCGTGAGGCAGGTCGCCACTTCGACGTTTGCAAGGCTCAGATTGAGGAGGTAGTATTCAACCTTACCGAGGAGCAGTTCGCAAACCTCGTTATCGCTTACGAGCCAGTTTGGGCTATCGGCACAGGCAAGACCGCTACAGCAGATCAGGCGGAGGAGATTCACGCATACATCCGCGAGGTGTTGCGCTCGAAGTTCGGTGCTAAGGCCGAGGAGTGTCCTATCCTCTATGGTGGCTCTTGCAAGCCATCAAATGCTGAGGAGATCTTCTCTAAGGAGAATGTTGATGGTGGCCTTATTGGTGGTGCTGCGTTGAAGGCTGAGGACTTCATCGGCATCGGCAAGGCATTCTAAATCTTAGACTTAGTTTCCCAAAACCACTTAGGGGGTTGTCCAATATATATGTCGGGCAACCCCTCTATTTATATATGCACTCTATGTTACGTAACCTACTCTTTCTCTGCGCTATGCTCCTTTGCAGTTGTGCCCAACAGCCAACCCTCTACCCCAAGCACGTAGTATTCCCCAAGGGGGCTACTGCCGAGCAGAAGATAGATATGGTATCGCGCTTAGTGCCTACACCGCAGCAGTTGGAGTGGCAACAGATGGAGCTATCGGCATTTCTCCACTTCGGCATCAACACCTTCACGGGGAATGAGTGGGGCGATGGTAATGACGACCCCGCACTCTTCAACCCCTCGGAGTTGGACTGCGAACAGTGGGTGCGCACGTTGGCCGAGTGTGGATTCAAGATGGCAATCATCACCGCCAAGCACCACGACGGCTTCTGCCTTTGGCCTACAGAGACTACCGACTACTCGGTAAAAAGCTCTCCGTGGCGCGAGGGTAAAGGCGATGTAGTCAAGGAGTTACGTGACGCTTGCCAGAAGTATGGCCTTAAATTCGGAGTCTACCTCTCACCCTGGGATCGCAATGCCGAGTGCTATGGCGACTCCCCCGCCTACAACAGACTCTTCATCGCACAACTCACCGAGCTACTCACCAACTACGGCAAAGTGGATGAGGTATGGTTTGATGGCGCGTGTGCCGAAGGTGCGAACGGCAAGAGACAGGAGTACGACTGGGAGGCGATCCTTGGAACTATTAGACAACTGCAACCCACAGCCGTAACCGCCATTATGGGTGACGACGTGCGCTGGGTAGGCAATGAGGGCGGCATCGGCAGAACTACCGAGTGGAGCGCCACGGCCATAGCGCCAGGGTGCTATACCGACAAGATAGCCAACAACCACGCTCTCGGCCTTGAGGAGATGTCGAAGGATCTCGGTAGCAGGGAGCTTATCGCACGTGCTTCAGAGGCCTACTGGTACCCATCCGAGGTAGATGTATCGATTCGTCCAGGCTGGTTCCACCGCTCCTCAGAGGATGATAAGGTTCGTTCGCTAAGTAACTTAGTAGATATATACTTCAACTCCGTGGGCCGTAACTCACTACTACTGCTAAACATACCGCCCGACCAGCGCGGTCTAATCCACGAGACAGACTGCCAACGCCTCAAGGCTCTTTCGGCATATCTCGCTAAGACCTTCAGCACCAATCTAATCATCAGCAATTCAACACGTTGCACAATTGCAGAGGGCGACACCAAAATCTACGACGTAACCCCCAATGCCGTGGTAAATACCATCCTTCTTCAGGAGGATATCACCTTGGGGCAACACGTCGAGGAGTTCGTGGTGGAGGGCTTCTACGACGGCTCTTGGCACTATATCGCCGAAGGAACTACAATCGGTTATAAGCGACTGCTACGCTTCTCGGCCTGCTCTCCTGAGAGGGTTAGAATCAGTATATGCAGTAGTCGTGGTCCAGCACATCTACTCAACGTAGGACTCTACTATGCTACACCTCTTGATAGTAGCACCACCCACCATAGCTTCAGCGACGTTGATACCTCGACTTGGCAGGCGATAGGCATCGACGCTACCGATGCATTCGACAACAATCCCAAGAGCGTATGGCGAAGCGAGGGATTGACACCCTTGGTGGTGGATATGGGCGAAGTCCTCGACATAGCTGGCTTCCGCTATACCCCAGCAACAGAGGGGCTTGAGGGAACAATTTTCAACTACCTATTCTACGTTAGTACCGACAACAAGGAGTGGACTCTCTGCGACACTAATGGCGAGTTTTGCAACATAATGCACAACCCAATACCATACTCTGTTCGCTTTGGCAAACGCTACTCGGCACGCTACTTCAGAATAGTACCAACACGCGAAATCGAGGAGCGCACGATGACTTCGATAGCAGAAATAGGCATAATATTGGAATAGTAATTGTCGTGCTACAACAACAAAAAGCATAAACGAACCATAGGAATAGGCTATTTAAGAGAATAAAATGAACCTATCGTACTAATATAAATAGGTATATTTGTAGAAAATCTCAAAAAAATCGATAACTTTGCAGAGTAAGTAAGTCTAATCAAAGACAATGTTTAACTAAAATATAAAGATTATGTTTGCTATTGACAACTACAATTTCTCAGGTAAGAGAGCAATCATCCGTGTAGACTTTAACGTACCTCTCAATAGCGAGGGTAAGGTTACTGATGACACTCGTATCCGCGCAGCAATCCCTACCATTAAGAAGGTATTGGCTGGTGGTGGCTCTGTGATTCTTATGTCGCACCTCGGTCGTCCTAAGAAGAATCCAGATGCAAAGTACTCTTTGGAGCAGATTATCTACGCTATCGAGGAGCGTCTCGGCCAGAAGGTAGCCTTTGCTGGTGACTGTATGGGTGAGCGTGCCGCAGAGATGGCTAAGGCTCTTAAGCCAGGTGAGGTGATGTTGCTCGAAAACTTGCGTTTCTACGCTGAGGAGGAGGGCAAGCCTCGTGGTTTGGCTGAGGATGCTACCGACGAGGAGAAGGCTGAGGCTAAGAAGGCTGTTAAGGAGTCACAGAAGGAGTTCGTGAAGCGCCTTGCTTCATACGCCGACTGCTACATCAACGACGCCTTCGGTACTGCTCACCGCGCTCACGCCTCTACAGCACTCATCGCCGACTACTTCCCACAGGACAAGATGTTCGGCTACGTTATGGAGAACGAGCTTAAGGCTATCGACGGCGTTATGGAGAACCCAGAGCGTCCATTCTGCGCTATCATCGGTGGTTCAAAGGTATCTACAAAGATTACCATCATCGAGAAGCTTATGGAGAAGGTGGACTCTATCATCATTGGTGGCGGTATGACCTATACCTTCGCTGGTGCTGAGGGTGGCCAGGAGGGTAAGTCTATCTGTGAGCCAGATATGTTCCCTGTAGCATTAGAGATCTTGAAGAAGGCCCAGGAGCGTGGCGTGAAGATCCTTCGCTCACCAGACGCTCTTATCTGCGACGACTTCTCTGAGTCAGCAAATACTCAGGAGGCTCCAGCCAACAACATCCCTGACGAGTGGGAGGGTGTGGATATCGCTTCTGGCGGTAAGGCTAAGTTCCGCGAGCACATCTTGGGTTGCAAGACCATCCTTTGGAATGGCCCTGTAGGCGTATTCGAGATCAACAAGTTCTCTACTGGCTCACGTGCCGTGGCTGAGGCTATCGCTGAGGCTACTGACAAGGGTGCATACTCACTCATCGGTGGTGGCGACTCTGTAGCTTGTATCAACAAGTTCGGTTTGGCCGACAGAGTATCATACGTATCAACAGGTGGTGGCGCTCTCTTGGAGTATATGGAGGGCAAGGAGCTTCCAGGTGTTGCAGCTATCAGAAAGTAGGCAACCTCACGTTTAACGTAATAACCTTAAACTGAACATATGAAAAAACTATTTATCATTTTGGCATCAGCACTTACTATGACTGCGTGTGCAACAAACCAGGACAAGCAAGCAGAGGTGCCTGCTATCGACGTGAACAACTTCGATGAGACCATCGTTCGTAACGACGACTTCTATCAGTGGGCTACAGGTGGTTGGCAGAAGAACAACCCTCTCAAGCCAGAGTACTCTCGCTACGGCTCTTTCGACGTATTGCGTGAGAATAACGAGATTCGCATCAATGAGCTCTTCAGCGAGATGGCTAAGAGCGAGGCCGAGTTCGGCAGCGTAGAGCAGAAGATTTCGGACTTGTATAAGATGGGTCTCGATGAGGAGCGTCTTAACCGTGAGGGTGCAGAGCCTATCCGCGAGGCTCTCAACGCCATCCTTGCAACAGATAGCCGCGAGGCACTCATCGCATCTATCGCTAACCTCCACACCGACGGCGTAGGCACATTCTTCTACAGCTACCCAGGTGCAGACCTTGAGGATAGCAATATGACCATCCTCTATATGGAGCAGGGCGGCCTCGGTATGGGTAACCGCGACTACTACATCGACCAGAAGAATGCCGAGATCAAGGAGGCATACCACACATACCTCAATAAGATCTTCACCTTGGCTGGCGTTGAGGGCGACATCGAGAAGATGGTTGCAGACGTTGTTGCCGTTGAGGATGCTATCGCTGAGAAGTCTTGGTCTAACGTAGAGTGCCGCGACATCCAGAAGGGCTACAACCCATTCACTTACGAGGCTTTCAAGATCGCTTTCGTAGGCGTAGATTGGGATGCTTACTTCAAGACTATGGGTGTTGAGAACATCTCAAAAATTGTTGTTAGCCAGCCTTCATCATTCACCAACATCCTCAATGTACTCTCAACAACATCGTTGGAGGCATTGAAGGCATACGTTGCTTCACACTACATCTCTAACGCTGCGTCATACCTCAGCGAGGACTTCGCAGTAGCATCGTTCGAGTTCTTCGGCAAGACTATGTCTGGTACTCAGGAGATTCGCCCACGCTGGAAGCGCGCTATGGGTGTGCCTAACAGCATCCTCTCAGAGGCTGTAGGCCAGATGTACGTGGCTAAGCACTTCCCCGAAAGCGAGAAGGCTCGCGTAGAGAAGATGGTATCTAACATCCAGAAGGCATTCTCTAAGCATATCGACGCTTTGGATTGGATGAGCGACGCTACAAAGGTTAAGGCTCAGGAGAAGCTCGACGCCTTCACCGTGAAGATTGGCTACCCTAACAAGTGGAAGGACTATACCACTTTGGTTGTGGATCCTGCAAAGAGCTACTGGGAGAACGTCCTTGAGGCTAACCGCTGGTACACTGCCGACTCTATGTCAGAGGTAGGCAAGGCTGTAGACCGTGAGAAGTGGATGATGCCACCTCAGATGGTAAACGCATACTATATGCCTACAACAAACGAGATCTGCTTCCCAGCAGCTATCCTTCAGCCTCCATTCTACAATCCTAACGCTGACGACGCTGTAAACTATGGTGCTATCGGCGTGGTTATCGCTCACGAGATGACTCACGGCTTCGACGACCAGGGCTCTCAGTTCGACAAGATGGGTAATATGCTCGACTGGTGGACTAAGGAGGATCGCGAGGCATTCGAGAAGAAGACCGCTGTATTGGTTGAGCAGTTCAACGCCATCGAGATTTTGCCTGGCTTGTTCGCTGATGGTAAGTTCTCTTTGGGCGAGAACATCGCTGACCAGGGTGGTTTGCGCCTTGCATTCACAGGTCTTACCGACTACGCTTGGGCCGAGGGTCGTCCAGAGGATATCGACGGCTTCACTGGCGAGCAGCGCTTCTACATCGGTTATGCTACCCTTTGGGCTCAGAACATCACCGATCAGGAGAAGGAGCGTCTCACAAAGGTTGATGTACACTCTTTGGGTCGCAACCGAGTAAACGCTACATTGCGCAACATCCAGTCTTGGTACGACGCATTCAACGTAACCGAGGAGGATGCAATGTATATGCCTGTTGAGGAGCGTGTTATCATCTGGTAATACAGAACATAAATAGTTGGGAGCAACCGTTCCTGACTTACACAAAAGAGGAGTTGTCACTTGCGGACAACTCCTCTTTTTTCGTCTAACCCCACGGCAACAACACCGCACATACCCCACCTACTCCGCCTATTTTATTCCTTAACACACTTTCCGTTTACGATGTCTTTAACATATACAGGTAAAACCGTATATAGACTAATCGGCCGTGATAGGCTAACCATAACCACTCCTACACGCCACTCACCTACTCCTATTGTCGCTCTGCATCACGTGAATAGCATCTGAATAACCCTACGCCTTATGCCACTCACCGCGACTATAGTTCTTCGCCCACCTACTTTGGTTCCTTCTATGGCCTCATTCTTTGGCCTTGTACAGCACCCCAAAAAAACAGAGGCAACCGAAAACGGTTGCCTCCACTTTGAAATCTACGTAGAGCGAATTACTTATTCTCCATCGCACGTGCTGCGTATGAGATGTTAAGTGCCTCTGCCTTACGCAACTCCTGCTTTACAGCAGTAAGCTTACCTACAGTTGCACCCTCATCAACGCGCAAATTGACAACGATATCGTTAGGACCTACGCCCTTTGTTACAGTTGTCGCAGAGATGAAGTCACGAATATCCTCTACCTCACGGGTCTGATCGTTGAGCTGAATCTTCAACGCATCCTCGCCCTTGGCAGCGCCAAGTGGCTTACCCATCCAAATATTCACAAGATTCTTCTTGTCGAGCTCAGTGATCTCATTAGCCTCAGGCATCTGCACAGATACCAATGGATCTACCTCACGCATCGTAGTTGCTGCCATAAAGAAGAAGAGAAGCATAAATACGATATCGGGAAGTGATGATGTCGACATTGCGGGCACTTCACGCTTGCCCTTTTTTGCCATTACTGCCATAACTACTTCTTTGTTTGATCGTTAGGTTCTGCCTCTGAAATCTGCATTCGTACAGCCTTACGTATATTCTGCGCCTCAAGCTCGCTCAACTCATCATAAGCCTTACCATATACCTCGCGCGCGATATCGTCACGATAGAGGTTGAAGGCGTGAGTCAACTCATCCTGAACCTTAAGATATACCTTATACTCTGTCTCGTCATCGGCCTTTAGGGACACAAGACCCTTGCTGATGTTGTAAGTACCTCCGTCGATGGTCTTAGCCTCCTTATCAGAACGGTTAGGATCTACAAGGAAGTAATAAACCTCGCGAGAAAGACGTGAGTGCTCACCGCTACGACGCAAGTCGTTAGGACGATACTCATCGGTGCCAACCATGATAGCACCGCTACGCGATACGTTTACCTTAAGTACGTTACGCTCATTTACATCAACATCATTCTGCTGTTCCGTAGGGTCGATCCAAGGTGGAAGCGTACGCTTCATACCTGTGTCAACATCCATCGTAGTTGTCACCAAGAAGAATATCAACAGCAGGAAAGCGATATCCGCCATTGAACTGGAGTTGATATCTCCAGCCTTTTTCTTAGCTCTTGCCATATTAACTACGATTTAAAGATACCACGAATAGCCGAAAGGATTGCTGCCAATGCTGCACCGGCAAAAGTGATGTAAGTTACCATAATGCTTGTATCAGCCATCATATACTCGAACGCACCGAATACTGTACGAGTAGTAGGATCTGTACCGATACCAAGGTCATAACCTGCTGCATCCTTCAAAGTTGCACCATCAGCCCAGCCATTGCTACGAGCGATGAAGTAAGCAACTGCTACAACACCTGCTACAACGAGGATTGAAAGAAGGGTCTTCTTCAAACCACCTGCATCAAGCATCATATTCCAGATAGCACCGATAATGATGAATGAGATTGAGAATGCCATCAAGAAGTAGAACCACATAAGGTTCCAGTGGATAGCAGTAGCCAAAGCCACTACGTTCTCACCATTCTGACGAGCCTCGTCGTTAGCCTTGATAGAAGAAGCGATGTTCTCCTCCATAATAGATACGTTCTCGCGGTGCTGGTTGAGAGTGTCGTTCAAAGCCTTGAAGTTTGACTCTACAGTCTTAGCAGCCTCAAGCTCGCGCTTCTGAGCTGCGCTGAGACGCTTAACCTCACTCAACTCAGCGATCTTAGCCTGAGCAGCAGTAGCCTCCTCGCGGCTTGCGCTAACCTTTGCCTCGTATGCAGGGATGAGATTCTCAACAGTGTTCTGGAGTTTCTCCTGCTCTGCCTCGATACCCTCTGGAGTGAGGATACCCTCATCGAGCTGGTTGGCGAAGATGATGCCAAGAGCTCGGATACCCTCCGATGTCGACTCTACGGCCACCGGCTGGTCATCTTCTGTATTCACGGCTACGCCATTCTCGTCAAACTGCTGTACGAGTGGTGTGCTGTTAGCAATCTTTGCAGAGTCTGGAGCATTCCAACCTGCGCTAATTGCCCACGCTACCATCGCTACAGATACGAGGGCGAAAGCCAAGAATATGTAACTATGTAATTTTTTCATAATTGACTTTGCTTATTTGAATTAGGTCTAAATTATCGCTTGTTGTATGCAGTGAGCATATCAATCAAAGTGATTGAAGTATCCTCCATCTTAACTACCTGACCCTCGATCTTAGAGAGGATGTAGTTGAAGAACACCTGAAGAATAACTGCAGCGATAAGACCCATCAAAGTAGTCAAAAGCGCAACCTTGATACCACCTGCTACGACTGCTGGAGAGATAGTTGCCTGTGCCTGGATATCATCGAATGCCTGGATCATACCTACTACGGTACCCATGAAACCGAGTGATGGAGACAAAGCGATGAACAATGAGATCCAAGAGAGACCTGACTCAAGCTGACCCTGCTGAACTGAACCGTAAGATACAACAGCCTTCTCAACAGCCTCAAGACCCTGGTCGTAACGCAAAAGACCCTGATAGTAGATAGAAGCGATAGGACCACGTGTGTTGCGGCAATACTCCAAAGCAGCCTCAACGCCCTTCTCGTTAAGCAAACGCTCAACCTCCTCAGTGAACTTCTTGGTGTTGATCTGAGCCATAGTCAAGTAAAGGATACGCTCGATAGCGATAGCCAAACCAAGTACCAAGCAGACAAGTACTGGAAGCATCCACTCCCAACCACCTTCCAAGAACTTCTTCATAAGAGCGAAGTGCATAGGCTCACCTGCCAACTCCTCAACAGCGTCAGCCTCTGGTGCTACAACCTGCTCTACTGCGGTCTCCTGTGCGGGTGCCTCATTAGCATCCTGTGCATAAGCAGCGCCGAAAGAGAGGGTAGCAGCTGCCAAAACCAAAAATAATTTTTTCATAGCGTTTTGTTAGTTAAAATTTGTAATTTTTAGTAGTTGTTTTCTATGTTTCTTTACTATAGTTTAGTTTTCTATTCCTTTCTCACCTATGCTTAAAGTAGCAAGTCACAAGGCACAATCTCCCTGCAACAGCTTTAAAACATCATATCAATCAATACGTTACATATCTCAATGCCGACTTTTCGCTCTCGCAGAGTCACTTTTCGAGACATTTTACAGAGCGAAATATACAAATAAATTCTTAAAAATGCAACGTCTTACATCGTAAATTCTCCTCGAAGAGGTGTACGCATCAACTGCAAAGTTTCTGAAAGTGGCAAATTTTTGCCTAAAACGTACATCAACTTCGTCACCGCAGCCTCGATTGTCATATCCTGACCCGACACTACGCCAGCCTCCTGCAGTGCCAAGCCTGTCTCGTAGAGATGCATCTGCACCATACCATCCTTACACTGCGAGATATTCACCACCACGACGCCTCTGTCGATAGCCTCCTTAACCAAATCGACAAACCACTCCGACGTAGGAGCATTTCCTGCACCATAGGTCTCAAGCACCACACCACGGGCGCCACTCTCCAAGAGCATCGACCTTAGCGTGGCTGGGCGGATGCCTGGGAAGAGCTTCACCACAACGATATCGTTGCAGAGCGACTCGCTGATATAAAACTCACTATTCTTTTCTGCCGAGTAAGGCATAATTGCCGAGGTGTTGTACTGGATATTGACACCGACATCTGCCAAAGCGGTATAGTTGAACGATGCAAAGGCATTGAGAGCCTCGGCACTGAACTTCGTCGTGCGGTTGCCGCGCATAAGTTTATTCTGAAAATAGAGAGCCACCTCTGGCACCAATGGCTCACCCTTCTCGTTATGTGCTCCCGCAATCTCAATCGCCGTAATCAGATTCTCGCGGCCATCGGTACGGAGGATGCCAATAGGAATCTGGCTACCCGTAAATATCACTGGCTTCGAGAGATTCTCAAGCATAAAGCTGAGGGCCGCAGCCGAATAGGACATAGTATCCGTGCCGTGTAACACCACAAAACCATCGTAGAGATTATAGTTATCGCGAATGAGACGTGCCATATCCACCCAGTTCTCCGTCGATACATTCGACGAATCGATTGGGGGCTTAATGGTAAGCACCTCTAAATCTACCTTTAGACGCTTGAGTGAGGGAAACTCCTCATAGATACCGCTGAAGTCGAATGGCACCAATGCGCCAGTTGCCTCGTCGGTCTTCATACCGATAGTACCACCGGTATATATTATAAGTATTGATGAACGCTTCATTGTTCCTTGAATACGCCATTAGTGACGCACTAATAACCACAAAGATAGACAAAAAAATGTTATCGCAGAATTTTTATCCACTTTTTTTTCGCACCCAAGGCTATAATTATGCATATAGCGCATATCACAGATTGAATATTCGCCTTGCTGTAGCCGTGGTTATTTCATCTATTTTTTCGGGACTTGCTCCGTGTAGTTCAGCCACTTTGTCGCACACATACTTCACATACGACGACTCATTGCGCTTACCTCGGAAGGGGACAGGTGTGAGGTAGGGACTGTCGGTTTCCAAGAGCAACAACTCCGCAGGCAACTCCCTAACTACCTCAGCCACACCTCCATTCTTAAACGTGACGACTCCTCCCACGCCAAAGACAAAGTCGCCACAGCGCAACAACTTATGCGCCATATCTACATCCGAGGCGTATGCGTGGAAGACACCCCTTAAGCCTCGTCCACGATAGGTTGCCACGGCATCGACCATCTCCTTATAGGCCGAACGAGTGTGTATCGCCACAGCCATATCGTACTGCAAGGCGAGTTCGAGTTGAGCGTGCAACACTTCACGTTGCTGACGATAAAAATCCTGACTCCAATAGAGGTCGAGACCTATCTCTCCAACACCACACAACCTCATTGGAGGAGTTTGCAACAGACGTTCAACGGCATCAAGTTCCTCCTGCCACCTCGGATTATCGTTCACCGAGGTAGGGTGCAGACCCACCATCGCAACACAACGCTGAGGATTCTCCTGAGCAACAGCAAACATAACCTCTCGACTCTCGGAGTCTATATCGGGCAGGAGCAACATCTCAACTCCTGAATCCCAGGCACGTTGAAGCGCATCGACACGATCCTCGTCGAAGGCACTATCGTATATATGTGAATGAGTATCAATCATTTATATTAAATCTTTTCATACATCTTGCCCGAAAGGCAACGTATAAACCCCTTTATCTCCAACGTCATAATCGACATTGTCAAATCGCCCATAGTAAGTCCTGTAGTCTCCAATAGCTGATCATAATTAAGCGTCGTAGCGCCATCCAAGGCATTCAGAATTGCCAACTCAGAGGGTATAAGGTCTCCCTCCTTTTCAAGGCGACCACACGAGTTCGAAATCATAGGCTTAGCCATAGCATTCCAATTCATATCCTCGATTATATCGTTCGGCGTGATAACCAGACGAGCCTTACCCGAACGAATAAGGTTGTTGGTTCCGAACGATGCCGAATCAGTTATACGGCCAGGCACTGCCATTAGCGTACGGTTGTAACCATCGGCCATATCTGCCGTAGCCAACGAACCTCCCGAAGCTCCCGCCTCAACAATCAACGTACCCATACTCCAGCCCGCGATGATGCGGTTGCGGGCCAAGAAGAGCTTACCATTCTGCTTAGTCTGTGAGTGCAGCTCCGACACCAAAGCACCGCCATTGTTGATAATATCCTCGGCCAAGGCACGGTGAGCCGTAGGGTTGATATCGGGCAACGGGTTTGCCATCACCGCAATACTTGGAATGTGGTTAGCTATTGCAGCTCGGTGGCTTGCAGCATCAACACCATAGGCCAAGCCACTGACTATGGAGAGTCCATAAACGCTACTTGCAAGACCTCCAATCATTCTGTCGATTACGTTGAATCCAGAGGGCGACATCTCGCGCGTACCTACCACCGAGAGCGAACGCTTGGTGACGGCCTCTAAATTTCCCTTGACAAACAGCACGTGAGGGCGGTCGATAGTCTCCAACAGTGGCTTGGGATATTCGCTATCCTCTACCGACACAGCACATATACCACGCTGGCGGCAATAGGTGACCTCACGCTCCGCATCCTTGAAACACTCCTTGCTGGCTATCTGCTCGGTAACACTCTCACTGACACCATAGAGATTCTGCAACTCCTTGGCAGGGGTCGCAAAGATAGCATCCGAAGAGCCGAGCGAGTCGATGAGAAAGGCCAACTTACGACTTCCTAAACCTCGCACGAAGAGTATGGCTAAGTCCTCTATCTTCATCTTGGGCAACTTATTGGTTTTACATATAATGAAGGAGGGTCGCAACCTGCGATTGACAACCCTCCCCAATCCTTAAACTATCCGCAGTGGAAGTACTTACGCACGAGTGCAAGCATCTGCTCTCTGTCGTTGCCTATATCCTCACGAAGAGTTCTGTCGTCATAGCTACGTAGCGACTTAAGAATGCCATCAATCATTGCAGGGCTGAAGACACCATAGCGTTCAAATATTTCACGCTGGCGCTCTAAGCAATCTGCCGAGAGGGCACAACTATCTGGCAGGTGCTCCAACGTCTTCAATCTATCGGCATTCTCCTTCTGATGGATATTTACATTTACATAGGTGCGCTCGGCAATAGCCAAGGCATCCTCCAACTCGAAGCCATAGCGACAAGCCACGGCAAGACCCGCGATAAGTTCGTAGACATCGGCCGAGCCATCTGGAGAGCGCATCTCCACGGTCTGCTTCTGCGTTGTATCGACATTACTCTCTGCCTCCAATGGGTTGGCTATGCGACACATATCGCTCTTAGCGGTCCAGCCCAATGGCACACGCACCAATACCGAACGGTTGCGGTCGCCCCAGCACACATTCGTTGGAGCCTCCTGATGTGGCACAAGACGGAAGTATGATGTAGGGTTGGTGTTACCAAAGGCTGTGATAGATGGTGCCAGCACCATCATACCAGCTATAGCCTTGCGTGCCTCGTTAGACAACACACCATCCTTAACCATCACGCTACGGCCATCCTTCATCAAACGCATATGGATATGGAGACCTGAGCCAGCCTTGCCAGCCGTAATCTTTGGGGCAAAGGTTATGTCGAAACCATAGCGGTATGCCAAATTGCGAATAATCCACTTAGCCAACACAAGCTGGTCGGCAGCATCGGCAGCAGCCACAGGCAGAAACTCAATCTCGTTCTGCTCATATACATAGCCATCTATGGTGAAGTTACCCACCTCCGAGTGGCCATACTTAATCTTGCCACCCGCCTGCGCGATGTAGGCCATACACTCTGTGCGGAACTCATTGAACTTAGCAAATGGCGCCGACTCGTGATAACCCTTCTGGTCTGTCGCTGGGAAGAGCGACTCGTCGGGAGCAATGACGTAGTACTCCAACTCGCCCATTGCCTCGAACTGCATACCCGTAACATCCTCAAAGGCACGCAACGCCTTGAGTAGGGTGTAGCGAGGTGCTGAGGCCAAAGGCTCACCATCCTTATTGAAGAATGAGCACAACATACTCAAGGTAGGAATCTCGGCAAAGGGATCGAGGAAGGCGGTGCTGAAACGTGGTATGACGTAGAGGTCGCTACTGCCAGCCTCTATAAATGGGAAGAGGCTCGAACCATCGACACGCTCACCACAGGTGAGGATTGTATCGAGGTACTCTATATTGTTAATCACAAAGTTAAGGGTCTTGAGACGACCATCGCCCGCAGGATACATAAAATTGACCATACGCACCTCATTCTTGCGAATATACTCGACGATATCGGCCTTTGTAAACTCCCTTGCAGGCTTACCCAAAAAGGCAACCACCTTATTAGGATTAAGTTCTAACTCCTTGTTCATATCTTCCAAGTTTTAATATGTGATAACATTCATAAGCAAAGTTAGGAAAAACTGAAAACTTTCGCAACATTTAGGGCGAAAAAGATATCCATCGAAATACTTTTTCACTCTACCTCAACATAAATGATGCCCCTCTTTGTTATGAGAGAGGGGAGGTTAGATTTGGTTTATCGCGAAAGAGACCACCCTGGGATAGTACAAAAACGTACAGCCCAGGGTGGTCTACTTTTGGGATGGGGCAAAGATAGCCCCTTATCACAACAAAGAATTAATCTTCGTCAGTATCAGTGTAAGCCTTCAACAACTTATCCTGAACATCTGCTGGCACCTGCTCGTATGATGCGAACTGCATTGTGTAGGTTGCAGCACCAGAGGTTAGTGATGACAATGATGTTGAGTAGCGATAGAGCTCTGCAAGAGGCACACGTGCGTTGAGGCGGTCGAAGCCCTTGTCTGACTCCATACCCATAATCATAGCACGACGGTTCTGGAGGTCGCTCATTACAGCACCCATATACTCGCTTGGGGTAAGTACCTCTACGTTGTAGATAGGCTCCATAATCTTTGGACCAGCATTGCGGAACGCATCCTTGAAGGCGTTACGACCTGCAAGCTTGAACGAAAGCTCGTTTGAATCTACTGGGTGCATCTTACCGTAGTAGATAACAACGCGGATATCACGAGCGTAAGAGCCTGTCAATGGACCCTCATCCATCTTCTCCATAATACCCTTCAAAATAGCAGGCATAAAGCGAGCATCGATAGCACCACCAACGATAGAGTTGTAGTACTGAAGCTTACCACCCCAAGGAAGGTCATACTCCTCCTTACCCT
>JAEIGA010003941.1_pt1 | contig 23053 bp, 45 predicted proteins | sample 9270691 | NCBI WGS metagenome assembly JAEIGA01 (sample SAMN17057246, study PRJNA624740) | gut metagenome | biome: biome; isolation source: fecal sample | host: Bos grunniens | place: China: Xizang | collected 2019 | reverse complement strand
TGTTATGGATTGTCCTTGCGTGGCTGGCAACCGGACTTATGGCTGGCGTAGCGTCCATCCTGACAAGCCTTGCGACAGGACTTCCCGAGGTCTATGTGGACAGCGGGAACATTACCGTCAAGGCTTACGATGACTATGACGAGGACGGCTCGCCTATTACTGGTGACGAAAATGGAGATAATTAACGCATATTTAACACGAAATCCGTGTTATACGGCTAATGTTAATAAACAGGACAGTCGTTATGTAAATTTCCAGAAGAACGGGCCAAATGACGGCATGTTGCATTCCGTTGGATGCGCTCAGCCGGACGCAAGCGTGTTTATCAAAGGCTGGAACAAAGAGACTTACACGAACTCGTGCGTCCACGGTATAATTGACGCTAATTCCGGGCTAATTTACCAAACCTTGCCTTGGAATTTCCGGGGCTGGCATTGTGGCGGGTCTGGCAATAATACCATGATTGGCGTTGAAATGTGTGAGAGCGGATACATCCGTTACACAGGCGCTAACAAGTTCGAGATTTTGAACAGGACAAAGGCGGTTGCGGATTGCAAGCGGACTTACAACTCTGCCGTGTGGCTGTTCGCAACGCTGGCAATCCAGTGGAATTGGAACCCTGATACTGACATTTGTTCACATAAAGAGGGTTATTCCCGTGGAATTGCGTCTAATCACGGCGACCCTGAACACTACTGGAAAGGTCTTGGCATGAGCTATACTATGGACGGTTTCCGAGCTGATGTTAAGGTCAAAATTAAGGAGCTTCAAGATATGACAAGAGAAGAGACGATTGAACTTATCAAGGCCATGTTCCCCGGTTTATGGCAAGATGAATACAAGGCTGAAATGGCTAAGCTAAATGACAATGATGCCGGGAAGTGGTCTAAGGATGCCCGTGAGTGGGCGACTAAGAACGGCATTATATCTGGTGTTGGCAAATTGCCTGACGGCACTACAAACTATGCTTGGCAGATGCCATTGACCCGTGAACAGTATGTTCAAATCGAATACAACGAAAGGGGCAGATACCAATGATTGAGCCTGAGGATGTCAAGTCCCTTGAAGAGCGGTTTGACATGCGGTACAAGCTGTTAAAAGACTGTAATAATGAGATGGACAGCATGAGAAAAGAGAACACCCAGATTGTGTCCGATGTATCATCCATCAAAACCTCTGTTGACAGTCTGAAATGGCTTGCCCGTACCACGCTTGGGGCTGTAATCGGTGCGCTTGTGGCTGGCGTTATAGCCATTATTAAGTTCGTAGTATAGGAGGTAACTGAATGGATTGTAATACCTGCAAAGAGCGCAAAGTTGAGTCTGTCCCGTACATAGTCCACGAAGCTTCTATGGCCCGGAGTGAGCGCACTATCAAGCGTTTGATTTGGGCTGTTATCATTGCTGTGTTTCTGATTTTTGCCTCTAATGCCGCTTGGTTGTATGTCTGGCAGTTATATGACTATTCGAGCGAGGAAATCCAAGTTGATGCGGAGGATGGAATTGCCAACTATATCGGCAATGACGGACGCATCATATTTGGAGCTACTGACACTGACGAATAATGGCTAAGGTAACTGTTAGGCGGCGCAGACGAACCAGAAAAGGCGGCAATTCAAGAGGCACAAGGAAACGCAGGAGGTAACTGGATGCTTTCTGACTACGAACTGATAATCCATAAGTTCCCGGACAGACCAGACATAAAAATCTACCCGATTGGCGATATACACCTTGGAGCCGCTGAACACATGTCGGAGGAATGGATTGCGTTTTGTAAGCGGCTTGCAAATGAAGAGAATGCCTACTGTATTTTGCTTGGAGACCTAATTAACAACTGCACTCGTTCAAGTGTGTCCGACATTTGGACTGAGACAATGCGGCCCAGCGACCAGAAGAAGCTCATGGTCAAGATGCTTCGCCCCATCAAAGACAAGATTTTGTGTGCCGTCAGCGGCAACCACGAAATCCGAAGCAGACGGGACGCTGACGATAATCCAGCCTACGATATTATGTGCAAGCTGGATATTGAGAACTTGTACCGTGAAAATGCCGCATTTCTCAAAATTCAGATGGGTGAACAAGACGGAAACGGGGCTCAAAATCCAACCTATGTGTTTGCCGTCATGCACGGCTCAGGCGGCGGCGCTTTGTCTGGCGGCGCAATAAACCGAAACGAGCGATTTGGATATGCGTTAGACGGCATTGACGGGTTGATTGTCGGTCACAGTCACAAGCCTATCATATCCCAGCCTACCAAGATTTTTGTGGACAGTCGTAACAACAAGGTTACAACGAAGCCGTTCAAGGTTGTATCGTGTTCCAGTTGGCTTAATTGGGGCGGTTATGCGGCCAGGAAGATGCTGACACCTACAAGCCATGCTCCGCAGATTATCAAGCTTTGCGGACGGAAGAAAGAACTGAGGGTTGAGATGTAATGGATTATCTCAACAGTAAATTCACAGAGGTTATCCGGGAGCGCATTCACCATGAGCGAGACAGGGAAATCATGTTCTTGCATTTCGTCCAAGGTCGAACTTATGAGGAATTAGCGCAGACTTATAGCCTGTCATCGAAACAAATAGGCCGCATCTGCAATAAGCGGCTGACTGAAATCCTGAAATATCTAAATATCGAATAACATAGCATTGCGCTATGTCCGCGGAATGTCCTACCCATGTCATTGTGGGTAGGGCATTCTTTTTTTATTATATGCTTGTAGGGCGGGTGTGGAGGTTAATCAAAATGTGGCAGTTTTATAATCCTAATCCGAAGAAGATTTTAACTGGAGACTGTTCAGTCCGAGCCATATCAGCGGCATTAAGTCTGGATTGGGACTCAGCTTATGCGCTAATGTGCGCTAAAGGCTACGAATTATGCGATATGCCAAGCGCAAACTCGGTCTGGGGAGAAGTCCTGAAAAACCACGGCTTCACAAGGCAAGTCATACCCAGCACATGCCCGGATTGCTATACGGCTGAGGATTTTTGCAAAGACAACCAGACCGGAGTTTTCGTGCTTGGCTTCGGAACGCATGTAGCGACTGTCCGTGACGGTATTTTGCTGGACAGTTGGGACTCTGGCGGTCAAGTACCGCAGTATTTATGGAGGCGTTAAAAATGGCTTATCCGAACTATTACTATTCGCAAGCCCAGAACCCGTATGCAATGCAAGGCCCGGTTCAACAGGCTGGATTTATCCGTGTTCCGTCCGAGGAAGTTGCCCGGAACTGGAATGTCATGCCCGGAACATCGGCAACTTTCATTAACGAGAACGCTCCGTACTGTTACACAAAGACTGTGGGCTTCTCCCAGCTTGACGGTCCGAAGTTCAAGAAATACAGGCTTGTTGAGGAACAGGAAGAATTAGCACAGGCAGTTCAAGCTCCGGTTGCCCATGAGGAAACTCATGCGGAAGACGCTCACAATTATGTCACAAGACAAGAGTTCGATGAAATCAAAAACCGTGTCGATGCGATTGAAAGGAGCATAAAGAATGAACCCGCTAATGTCTAACAATGTCAACCCCATGCAGATGCTTGGTCAGTTCAAGCAGGACCCGATTGGCGCACTTACACAGGCTGGATACAAAATCCCGTCTGGCATGAATGACCCGAACCAGATTGTAAACCACCTTATGTCCAGCGGTCAGCTTAACAACACAAAACTTGGTCAAATTCAGCAAATGGCCCGAAAAATGGGGCTAATTCGGTGACATGCGCTCAGAGGCGCTACAATGCGTTCTAAGAGACGAAAATTTTACCCATGAAAGTATATGGCAGGCATCTAAAAGTTTCTCTGCGGGCATTTTTGATGGTTGGGCGATGTTTTTGTAACACATGAATAAACCAGCCAAAATATACATGAAAATATATGAAAAAGATATAAAACAATGTATAAATGTATTGAAATATACAAACGAATGAATAAGTATGCAGAATTTCATTTTGTTTTTATGACAAATAATAACAAAATGTAACTAATTCTTGGCAAAAAGTAACGCTTTTGTATATTTTCTGCTGGGTGCGCAACGGCGGCAAAATATAAAAATTTCAATCAAAACTAAGGAGATTTTTAACTATGGCTCTTACTGATGAAAGCACTGGCAATGGCTTCTACATGCCTGTGGCTCCCGCTTACGGCGGCGGTTATGGAAACGGCATGGGTTGGGGCGGCGATGGCTGGTGGATTATTCTGCTTCTGCTTGCGTTCAGCGGCGGTTGGGGCATGGGCGGTTACGGCGGCGGTTTCGGCGGCTACGGTAACATGATGCTCGGCTATGACTTCCCGTGGCTTCTGAATGGTCAGAATGCGATTAACGCCAATACCAACTCTGGCTTCCAGAACTCCATGCTGAATGATGGCATTACCAGTATCCGTGACGGCATTGCGGCTCTGGCTACTCAGCTTTGTAATGGGTTCAGCGGCGTGACTGCTTCTATCACTGGTTCGCAGAACGCTCTGGCTCAGCAGTTGTACACGAACCAGATTAGCGACCTTGAGCGGAGCTTTGCGGCGCAGACTGCCAGCACTCAGGGCATGAATGCTATCCAGTCCCAGCTTGCCACATGTTGCTGTGAGAACAGGGCGGCGACTCAGGACTTGAAGTACACTCTGGCTACTGAGGCTTGTGCGACTCGTGCTTCCAGCACTGCGAACACTCAGGCTATCCTTGACAAGCTTTGCCAGCTCGAACTGGACGGCTACAAGCGTGAGAATGACCAGCTTCGCAGTCAGCTTCAGTTCGCTAATCTGCAAGCTTCTCAGGTTGCTCAGACTGCCGAAATTCGCACGAACAACGCTACGGTTGCTAACCAGCTTGTTGCGGAACTTCGCAGTTGTCCCATCCCCGCTCAGCCCGTTTACGGCAATACTCCGATTTTCTCTTGCGGCAGTACTACCGGGTGCGGGTGCGGTGCGGTTGCTTAATGGAGGGTTGACGAATGGCGGCTGAATATCTTGCCAATGCTGTGCAGACTGTGTTCCTGAACAGTCCTGTCATTTTCACGGCATCTATCCCCTGTACCCGTGGTTATGTGTACCATGAGGACGAAACCGGGATTTTTATTCTCCGAGGCATTGTCAACAATCCTACGGCTTGTTTTGCCACTTACCAAGTTACATTCAACGGCAACATTGCAGTTCCGACTGGCGGGGAAGTCCCCGCTGGCGGTATTGCGGTTGCCCTGACTGTGAACGGAGAGCCGAGGCCAACCAGCAAGGCTATCTTTGTCCCTGCGGCGGCTGGTGATAATTACGGTAATGTGACTTCCACGGCTATCATCAAGGTTCCGAGAGGCTGTTGCTTCTCGCTGTCCGTTGATGCAGTCCCGGCAAGTTCCGACCCTGCCGTAACTCCTGCTCCCCAGATTGCAGTCCAGAACGCTAATTTGGTAATCAGCAGAATAGCCTGACATTAGGAGGAATTAACATGCATAAACTTATCGAATATGTCTGCGATGAGCTGGAAGCTCTGGAAAAGAAAGCTGAAAAAGGCAGTCTGTCCATGACCGAGGTTCAGTATGCGGACACACTGGCACACCTGAAGAAAAACCTGCTGAAATCTGAAGAAATGATGGACGGCGAATACAGTTCCCGGTATGACGGCGGCATGAGCTATGCCCGTAGGCGTGATGCTATGGGTCGGTATAGTCGTGACTATCGTTACAGCCGTTCTTCTGAGGACATGATGGAGAAGCTTCACGAACTGATGGAAGAAGCCCCGGACGAGCAGACTCGCAGGGAAATTAAGAAGCTCATCGACAAGATGGGTCGTTAAGGACGGTGAACCCCCTTGATAAGACTTGAAGACTTAGAAGAAGCTATCCTTGAATGTCAAGGGGAACGCAATCCTAACGCACAAACTTGCATTAAGCTGGCGGCGTATTACACAATCAAGGAACATTTATTTTCCAAAAAAGAGGAAACTCCCAATCAAACCAATGTCAGCACGATAGACAGTGTTAACATTGATACTTTCACGAATAGAAACCCACAGTATTCATACGCCTACAAATCGGACACAGAATTTGCGAATTTAGCAAGGCGTATGGAACCTGACGAGCTTGTGGAAGTCATGGATGAGCTTATGTCCGTACTTGAAGCTACCAATCCAAGACTTTATCGTGGGGTTATCAATAAAATGCTTGACATTTAAGCTTACACATGCTATAATTAAGTTGCGACCGGTGGGTGTTGTCGAGTAGTCTCCTTTTGATTTTCGTGGTCATCCTTTCTATGGCTGGGCCGTATGTTCGGAGTTTTCCGGGTATACGGTTCAGTCAACTTTTTCAACTTTTTTAGAAAAAAATAAAAAAAATAGTTGACAAATAAAAACAAGTATGATATACTATACCCAGAGGGCGAGAGAGAGACCCATAAATTAGAACCCATTAGGAGGTCACAAAAATGAAATACGAAGTTATCAATTCCGAAAGAGCTAATTCCGAGTTCAATGGCGTGTTCCCCGGATATGTTTGCGGATGGTCTTTTGAGTTCAGGAACAAGGACGGCAAGATTGATTTCAATTCCTGTTCTTGGTTCGAGGGAACTGCCGAAGAGTATTGCCAGACTTGGCTCAGATACGGTGAGGACGCTCTGTTTGAGATGGAGCGTTGGAATGGCTGGACTCCGACTGGACGGGTTAAGTTCTGCGGGTACGGAGTTGAGCGTTATGACCCGGAAGAAAGAGACTGGTACATAATTGACGCTAATCCCATCTGACGATGGCCTGTTGGTTACAGGCCGAAACCAAGCTCCGTTGTGGGGGTTGACGGGGCTTGGTCATGGGAAACCACATTACAGACCTGAGCATGTCGGAAAACTGCTCATACAGAAAGGATGGTACATTATGACAGGTTTTATCAAAGTTGAGGCAATCGGCGGCGAGGGCATTAGCGTCCATTGCAGTCTGAAAGAGGTTGGACTGCTGGAAAAGGCGGCTATTCTTGCCGGGGTATTTCAGGGACTTGAAATCAACACGAACAATGTTGACGAAGTTTCTATGTACACGGCACTTGCGACCATGCTTGCGAAGAACGGAACCACAATCAAGGCTGACAATAACATGGTGGAGCTGTTCAAGAAAGTTGCCGAGCGGAGGCAGAAGCAGTCCGAGGAAGAAACTGAGGAAGAGGACAGCTAACCACTGTCCTCTACCCCATTAAAATGCAGGATGTATGAATGAATGAATGAACATAGGCCCAGATAAACTTTTTTCTATATAATTTTATTTTTCTACGAAAACTTTTATAAATTTGCGATATTCATACATTTCATACATTTTATGCATTATTTCTCTTTCTTTTTCTGCAAGAATAAAAAAAGAGAAAAAAAGAAATTGACAAATATATAATAGTATGATATACTATGCTTAGGACACTGAAAGGGGGTGTTAGTTTGAATTTTCATCCGAGAGCCAGCGAGAATGAACATTTTGACCCGTTGCTGTGTGATATGATGGTGCAATACAGAGCCAGAAACAACCTGAGCCAGACCGAGTTTGCGAAGCGCATTGGCGTTTCCCTTGCGACAGTTATCAACATTGAGACGGGACGGCGTGGACCGTCCAAGACCACGAAAGTTAAAATTCTGGATTTGATTGGAGGGCGAAAGAATGATTGACATTAGAACTGAGTGTGGAATTATGGAACGCATCGAGGCCAACGGAAGCTTGGTTGACCTTGCGGCAGATGTGACGGCAATTATTTCCGCAGTTTACGGCACTATCAAGGGCGAGAGCGAGGAAGACGCTGAGCTGTTCAGAAAGTGTATCGGGCTTATCTTTACGAATGAGAAACACGGCAAGACTGTGTTTGAGGAATGTCCGTATATAGATGACCCGTCAATCGAGGTGGTGGCAACTCCCAATGAGGATAAGTAATTCTTCAATCCAGACTTTCAAGCGTTGCCCAAGACTGTGGGAGTTGCAGTACAAGTATGGATTAAGACCTACGACAATTGCAGAGCCTCTTGAAACTGGTTTGTCTTACCATGATAAGGTCGAGCAGATTATTAAGACTGGCGATTTCACGGTGAACGGCGACCCGAAAACTGACGCTATGGCTTATGCGTTCAAGAGATATGCATTACCGCAGATTAAGGGACATTACGAGCCTGAAGTGTGGTTTGAGTACAATACCAAGGGCGGAAATGTTATAGTCGGCAGGTTTGACGGCATTGGCGATAATGGTCTGCTGGAACATAAGTCAACGAGTGGACGGGTTGACGGCTTGTACTGGTCTGGTATTGAGCTTGACGAACAGTTGCTTACTTACATGATGGCAAGCAACAAACGCAAAGCTACCTACACAGTATGCCAGAAACCAACATTGAGAAAGCCCCAAAATGAAACGCAAGATGAATTTGCGGAGCGTTGCAAGAGTTGGTACGATATTGATACGGACAGTAAAATTGCCGTATCTGAAATCGTCCATACTCCGTTTGAAGTCAGGCAACACGAAAAGAACATTGACTTGATGTGTGATTTAATCCAAAACTGCAAGCACTTTTATCGCAACACGGCATTTTGCAAGCATTGGGGCAGAATGTGTGAGTATGCTCCGGTATGCAATCATTATGACCCGGAAGAAACTTATGTCGGTTTTGAACGGAGGGACTGATGGAGAACAAAAAGAAAAACACTGGCGTTACAATGGTCGGCGTACTGACCACAATCTTAATTGTGTTAAAGCTTACGAAATTGATTGACTGGTCTTGGGTTTGGGTGCTTTCTCCCGTCTGGATTAGCGTTGCTTTGGGGCTTATGTTCATGCTGATTGTGGCGTGTATGTGGCATAACGGAAAGGATTAAACGAAACAGAAAGGAAAGGATTGACTATGGACAGAATTACACAGTTGCGAATTGAACAAAAGTTAGCTGAGGCGTTGGTAGCACTTCCGCTGTCTACCAGAGTGATTATCAATACTTGGTATGCCAATGCTATCAACGATGTGGAGACGGGCAAGGCTCCGAACACCGTTGTTGATGATGACCTTGACGCTACGATGGAGGCGATTAACGATGCAGTTAAAAACATTAGATAAGGCAGTCGAAAAGCGGCCTCCCATGACCGGGCTTCTGTATTGCGCTCCGGGCGTTGGAAAGTCCACGATGCTTGGTATCATTGCCGAGCATACGCCTGGAAGAACGCTTGTCCTTGATGTGGACAGGACATTCGTAAATGCTATGCGCAAGATGGAGGTTGTCAAGGACTTAGGCAAGGTTGATGTGGTCGAAGTTGACAACATTAACACCTTTGAAAACTGGACGGAATTGCTCAAAGAGCTTGGCGACATGGCTGAAGCCGGGAAGCTGGACTACGACAATATCTGCGTGGACAACATTTCCGAGCTTGAACGGTGCATTTTGTCTGACCTTGGCAGTAAGGGAAAGAACAAGGGAGTCCCGGCACAGGCTGACTACCAGTACATGCAGTTTAAGCTTGTGAATAGTCTCCGCTATATGAAGCAATGGGGCAAGAATGTGTTCTGGACTGCATGGGAGACTACGGAACAGTTCACGAACCCGGACGGCACTGGATATTCCCGGCGTTATCCGAAAATCAGCGCAAAAATCGTTGACAATATCTGCGGTTTGTGCGATGTTGTAGGTCGCATTCAAGTTGGCAAGGACGGTAGCAGAGGCGTTGTCCTTGAAGCTACCCAGAACACTTATGCAAAAAATCAGATTGACACCCGCAAGGCGTGTAAAGCTGAGGAATTTATGAACACCTAAAATTAAGGAGGACTACTAAAAATGGCATGGCAATTTAAGCATGTTGAAGACTATCCCGAAATTCCCGTAGGCCGCTACCGTGTGGTTATCATTTCTGCTGAAAAGGCAGTCAGCAAGACCAGTGGTAACGATATGCTTGTTATCAAGATGCTCGTGAGCGGTTACAAGTCCCATGTTTGGGCTTACATTCCGTTCCTTGATGACAAGCCCGAAGTTACGAACCGTATCCTGACCCAGTTCTTCGATTGTTTTCAGATTGAAGAGGGCAACTTCGACCTTGGCTCTTATCAGGGCAAGGCTGGAGGTGTTGCCGTTAAGCATGACGATGACGGCAAGGCTCGGTTCCATTACTTCCTTAGACGCAGAGAGGTTGACAAGCTTCCTCCGTTTGAGGGCGAAGTTCCGACTTTCCATTATGACGAACTGCCTGTTGAGGATGATGACCCTTGGGCGTAAACTGGTCGAAATCAACCAGTTTAACTGAAAATCTGCCCCGTTCGCATACCCGTGTGGACGGGGCAGAAAATTTAATGGAGGACTACTTATGAAAGGAACTGAATTTGAACATGTGTTTTGTCAATGGCTAAAAGACAGAGGATACTGGGCTTTGAACATTCCAAAGTCTAAAACAGGTTCTCAGCCATTCGATGTGATTGCGATGAAAACACGGGCATTGCGCTCCAATATGAGTATTGTCGCAGAATGCAAGCTAATCAGCACGAAAGAGAAGCGCTTCCCGTTAAAGCGCATCGAAGACAACCAGTGGCTTGCGTTTGAGGCTGTATCCCAGAAAACAAGAGCGTTCCCTTGCTTGGCAGTATATCACGATAAATCAGGAGAAATGTTCATAATTCCGTATTATGAGCTAAAGGTGGCTAAAGACACAGAAAGACCGTCAATCCTGCTTGTTGACAAGTATTTGGCTGAGGACAGGCTGGATTTGATGGAGAAATGCTGGTGGGACTAAAAACATGACGAAAATTACGCTAAAAAACGACATAAGGATTGAGCATCCCGGCGGTCAGATTGCACGGGCATTGATTGACAAATATACTGTTCCAAATCCAGATTTTTACAAGCGTGAAGCTATGGGCAAGTGGACTGGCGACACACCGCAGGATTTGGCTTTGTGGCAACGGGACGGGAACACGCTGATTTTGCCTTATGGGGCTATGGCTGATGTGGTTCAAGCTTTCAGAGGACAGGCTTGCGTTTTTTCGTCAGAAGCGTCAAAAGGCGATACAAGCCACGAATACGAAAGTTGTATAAGTTTGTATCCGTATCAGGAAAAGGCTGTACAGGCTGTTCTCGAAGCCCAGAAAGGCATTTTAGTTGCCCCGTGTGGTAGTGGCAAAACTCAGATGGGCTTGGAGCTTGCGGCTCGGCTTGGGCTGAAAACCTTATGGCTCACGCATACTCACGAATTGCTCAACCAGAGCATGAACAGGGCGAAAACATGCTTTGACTTGCCTGAACATGCATTCGGAGCGATTACGGCTGGTAAGGTGGAGATTGGTGAGGTTATCACATTTGCAACCGTACAGACGATGGTTAAGCTCGACCTGTCAAAATATGCCGATACATGGGGCTGTGTGATTGTGGACGAATGCCACAGAGTTGCCGGGACACCTACCCGTGTAATGCAGTTCTCAAAGGTTATCGGAAGTCTCAATGCGGCTTACAAGTTTGGATTGACCGCTACGCCGAAGAGAGCGGACGGGCTTGTTGCTTGTATGTATGCCTATCTTGGGCCGAAAGCTTATGAGATTGACAGGAGCGAGGTCAAAAACACTACTTGCCCGGTCAAGTATGTGAACATTGAAACAGGATGGAACTGTGACTTGGACGAAGTCACAAATACCGATGGAACTCTTGACTATGTTAAGCTCATCAATTCCATCTGTGTAGATAGCACGAGGACAAAACAAGTTGCGAGAGTGATTGCGGATATTTGCGGCTTGGACAATGCCAGAGTGCTTGTGCTTTCAGAGCGTGTTCATCATCTGCATAAGATTACGGAAGCGTTATCGTATTTTGACGATACTCCGACTTATAAATTCATTTATGGCAATTGCAATAAGGCTTATCGAGACGAGGCTATAATGGAGCTTAAAGCCGGGAAAGTTCAAGTATTGCTTGCGACTTACCAGCTTGCGAAAGAGGGTTTGGACATACCTGAGCTTACGCATTTGGTCATGGCAAGTCCGAACAAGACTGATGTAACCATCACGCAGTCAGCCGGACGGGTTGCACGGGCATGTACCGGCAAGAAAAAAGGCGTTATCATTGACTTTGTTGATGATTTTTTGCCGTTGCGAACATGGGCGGCGAAACGAGCCAGAATTTACAAAAAACTTGGTTATGACCCTCAATAGAGGGTCATAAATTTTTTTATATTTTTTTATAAAAAAGTATTGACAAATATGGTCATGTGTGATATACTATACCTGTAAGGATGAAGCAACCACACGGGCGGGGCATGAGCCAGAAAGGAAAAATCAAAATGAAGTACAGAGTCATGTATGTTACCAACGACAGAAAGTATGTTGTGTGCGATTACACTGATATTTTTGGCGAATATGCCATTGAAGAGAATGTCGGCGGCGGTGCTTACAGAACCGTGTTCACGAGTGTGAGCCTCCCGGAATGCCTTGAAAAAGCATACGCTCTCAACTAATCCCAACTGACGAGAACCAGTCGGTAACTGGTCGAAACGGGGCGATGCCCCGTCTTGGGAAACCTAATTAAATTTGACATGGAGGACATCATGGAAAGAGAAAAGTTAATCGAAACCTTTAGGTCCATGCACGACAACGCATTTTTCATTTCAAAAGATTGCAAGGACAGCAATCCGGCTTGGTCTAATGACCTGTTGCACGAAGCTTGCACGCTCAGCACTGTAATCAGTATGCTTGAAAATGATGAGTTTGCGTGGAAGATGCGCAATTGCTTCCCGGACCTTGTGCGGAAAGACGAAGCGGAGGCAAAAAATGACTGAGTTCGATTACGATGTCAAAGAGCGGAAGTCGTTAGTGGCTTCCGCTCGTCACAAAAAGAATGGTTCAAAGAGCCGTAAATGCCCGTTATCAACCGACTACATGAAAAGAAAGGATTGGGAAAAATTGAACGGAGAAGTAATTAGTTTGAATTTTAATCAGCCGCATAGCAGAGAAGAGTTGCGGAAACTGCCTGTTTCATTACAGCGTGATTACATCAAATCGCTCTTGGAGCGGTTCAATGTATCGACCCGTATGCTGGCAGAGATGTTCAAGTGTTCGCAGAGAGCGGTCTATCTTTACATTGAAAAGATTGGATTGCAGGATAATTTCACAAAGAATAAGAAACGGCCTAAGGATTATCAGAGGGATGCTTGGAATGTGCTTCTGGATGGTCGTATGCCTGCCTATGAAGTATCCAATACCGAGAGCGAACTGGAACAGGAAGTTCAGGAAGAGATTAAGCCTGAAGCTAAAAACGAGAGGCCAGATTGTAAGACATTGTTTCCGATTGACGCAAGCCTCGTTTACAATGGCAGACTTGAAGATGTTTGCAAGGCTTTGATTTATGCTCTCGGACCTGATACAGTAGGCAGATTTCATATTACTTACGATAAGGTGGTGGATAGCGATGATTGAGCAAGTTCTGTTGTTTATGCTGTTTATGTTCAGCGTACCCATCCCGGTTATCCCGGTTATCTTGTATCATATCGGCAAGGGCGTTTGGGAGGATGCTAAGAGATGGATGCTGTGACTTGGTTTATGACGGGCGTGTGCCTGTTGTGTGTTATCAGTCTTGCCGTTGTGGTAGGACAGAGAGACGGCTACAAGAAAGCTTACAAGGATTTGCTGTCAAAGAGTAAAACTGAACGGCTTCGTGCTAATCGTGAGAACACGGCTTTGCAGTTTTCCCTGTCTTGCATGACGGAGAGAGCGAAAGAGTTTGAGACTGAAAATGAGCTTTTGAAAGAGGCTGTCAAGAATAAGAATAAGGCTCTTGCTAAGGCATTTGCCAAGAAAGTGGAGGAATTTGCTAATGCTGATGTGTCGGTGCTGTAATTGCCGGGAAATCTTCGACCCGGATGAAATTGTGTTCTACCGTGAGGATTACGGCGAGGTCTTTTCTGCCTGCCCCGTGTGCGGATGTGATTACGAAGAAATTTACTATTGCGATGTTTGCCAAGTGGTCATGGAGTATGACGAAGAGCTTGACGCTTGGGTATGTCCTGAATGTGGGGAGGTGGAACACTAATGGCGGCTAACGGCAAGTTCAGGAAGAGAACTGAGGCTATGGCGTTCTATGTCACCCGTGAGGAGCGGGAACAAATTGTCAAGAATGCAAGCGACAGTGACATGAGTTTCAGTGACTATGCCCGGAAAGTGCTTCTGGGCAAAGTCCCTAATAAGTGGATGCCAGAAACAGTCAGAAAGGACGAATTAGCGTGAATTACGAAAACATCCCGGCTGAGCTGAAAAAGCTGAAAAATTGGGTTTGCTGGACTTCTGACAAGTTACCGAAAAATCCATACACGGGCGGCAATGCTCAGTCGAATAATCCTGAGACTTGGAGCGATTTCGAGACTGCTCGAAAGGCAGTTGACAAGTACTGCTTCAATGGCGTTGGGTTCATGTTCGCCCCACCCTACTTCGGTGTGGATATGGACGATTGCGCTGAGAACCAAGACTTGATTGACGAGTTCGTGGAGTCTTTACAGAGTTACACGGAATGGTCCACAAGCGGCACTGGTATCCACATTATTTGCAAGGGCAAGCTCCCGGATGGAGCGAGGCGCAAGGGCAAAATTGAGATGTATCAGTCCCGGCGATATTTCATTATGACCGGGAACAGCTACCATGAGAAACCGCTTCCGATTGCTGAATGTACCGAGAAAATTAAAATGCTTCATCAGAAGTATTTGTACACGCCAACTCCACAGGCTTTGCCGAGGGCGGTTGAGGCGGTGAACATGTCAGACCAAGAGGTCATTGACAAGGCTCGGAATTGCAGGACTGGCCCGTTGTTCCAGTTGCTCTATTCCGGGAATTGGGAGGGCTTGTACCCGTCTCAGTCTGAGGCTGACATGGCTTTGTGTAACCACTTGGCGTTCTGGACTCAGAAAGACGAAACGCAGATGGACAGGATTTTCCGCTCATCTGGATTGTATCGTGACAAATGGGATAAGCGCAGAGGCAGTTTGACTTATGGACAAATTACGGTTCAAAAGGCATGTGCTTCATGTGCTGAGGTTTACGAGCCGAAACCCGCAGAGGACGAAACAAAGCTTGCAATCGGAATGTTCCGGGATGAAAAGTTCGGACGGCAAGATATTCCGAAAAATGAGTATGACCCTAATGATACTGGAAATGCCCAAAGGCTTCGGGACAAGTTTCAAGGCAATATCCGTTACAGCTATGTCAGAAAAAAGTGGATGTATTGGGACGGAAAAACTTGGGTTTATGATGAAACTGGCGAAATCAAAAAGCTTGCTGATACGGTAGTTTCAGACCTGAAAGCTGAGGCTTTGCGCTGTGAGGACGAGGATGAGCGAGAACGCAAGTTGAAATTTGCCAGCAAAACAGCAAATTCGTCTGGCAAGTGCAACATGATTACCGAGGCTCAGCACTTGGACGGTATTCCAATTCGCATGGAAGAGCTCGACCAGTATGTTGATTATCTGAATGCTCAGAATGGCGTTGTAAACCTCCGTAATGGCGAGTTAATACCCCATGACCCGAACTTCCTTATGAGCAAAATCACTGGCTCGGAGTATGACCCGGACGTACAGAAGAAACCGAAACGCTGGCTTCAATTCTTGTTTGAGGTTACAGGCGGTGATGAAGATTTAGCACGATACTTACAGAAGTGTGTAGGTTATTCATTGACTGGCAGTATTCGGGAACAGTGTGCTTTCTTTCTGTATGGCATGGGAAACAATGGCAAATCCACATTCCTTGAAACGATTGCTGACATGATGGGCGATTACGCAAGCAACGCTCAGCCAGACACAATTATGTTGAAGAAGTCTGACGGCGGCGCAGGTGCGGACATAGCCAGGTTGCGCTCCGCTCGGCTCGTGACCTCGGAAGAGCCGACAGAGGGTGTTCGGTTGAATGAGGGACTTGTTAAGCAGTTGACGGGTGGAGGCAAGGTAACATGTCGCTTCCTGTACGGAGACGAATTTGAGTATAGCCCGGAGTTCAAAATTTGGATTACCACAAACCATAAGCCTGTTGTCCGTGGCACCGATTTGGGCATTTGGAGGCGTATCCGTCTTATTCCGTTTGAGGTTACAATCCCGCCTGAGAAAGTGGACAAGAACTTGAAATATAAGTTCCGGGAAGAGATGCCGCAAATTCTCCGCTGGGCTGTTGAGGGCTGTATCTTATATCGGAAAGAGGGTTTGGAGCCTCCTGCTTGTGTTATGAAAGCTACGGCAGAATACAAGGCTGAGATGGATTTGATGGCAAGTTTCATGGAGTCTTGCATTGCGATTGATTACACGGAGACGAAGCTAATCCCGGCTAACGAACTGTATTCCGTTTACACGGAATGGGCCAGAGAGAACGGCGAATATATTATGACCAGCCGCAAATTCTTCGGAGAACTTGGCAAGCGGACACCAGAGAAGAAGAAAATATCGTCTGGTATCGTGTACGGCAAAATCAAGCTTACCCCGTTGGCAAAAAAGCTCATCCCCAAAAAGTTCACTGCTGATGATTTCTTTAATTCGTAATGAAGAATAAAAAAAGTTAAAAAATATTAAAAAAAAGTATTGACAAATAATGCCATGTATGATATACTATACTTGTCAAGAGGAAATGGAGCTTGACGCAATACCACGGCGGTAAGCCGAATAAAAAATTGGAGGTCTTGAACCCATGACTGAAAACATTGAAAAACTCGAAGAAAAGGTTAGCATGCTGATTTCCTACTTCAACATGCAAGCTGGCACTCGGTACAGAGTGAACACCACGCAGACCCGTGAGGCTATGGTCGAATGCCTGAAACTTGCGGACGGCAATGTCGCTGATGTGAAGACTTTCTTCAAGAACTTCATTAAGGGCGGCAACACGAGCATTAGCGAGGCGATTGAGGCTTATATCTACTCCCAGAAAGCGGAGGTCAAGCCCGTTGAGCAGGTCGAAACCAAGGTTGAGCAGGCTGTGGAAGTCAAGGCGACTGGTGCGCTCGACCTGATGACTCAGGTTATGATGGAGCTTTTGGCAAAGACCAAGACGGCTGATGTTGAAGCTGAAATCGGCAAGAGGATGGAGGCTCGGCTCGAAAAGTTCATCCTTGACAACTACGGTCCCATTCAGAGAAAGATTGACTTGCAGTTTGATGGTCGCAAGGTTGAGTTGGAGGGCGTTGTCCACGAGAAGTTTGAGCAAGTTCTCAAATTTGTCAAGGCTGGTGAGCCTGTGTTCCTGACTGGCCCGGCTGGTTCCGGTAAGAATGTTCTTTGCCAGCAGGTCGCTAAGGCGATGGGCTTGAACTTTTACTTCAGCAACGCAGTTACCCAAGAGTACAAGATTACGGGTTTCACCGATGCGATGGGCCACTTCCATGAGACGCAGTTCTACAAGGCGTTTAAGAATGGCGGTCTGTTCATGCTCGATGAGATGGACGCTTCCATCCCGGAAGTTCTCATCATCCTGAATGCGGCGATTGCGAACCGCTACTTCGACTTCCCCGCTCCCATCGGTTATGTTGAGGCACATCCCGATTTCAGGGTTGTTGCGGCTGGTAACACTTTCGGTTCTGGTGCTGATTATGATTATGTTGGTCGTAACCAGTTGGATGCCGCTTCCCTTGACCGCTTTGCAATGGTCAGAGTTGATTACAGCAAGCGGATTGAAGAGGCTTGCGCAATGGGCAACACTGAACTGCTTGGGTTCTGCCGTAAGTTCAGGGAGGTTACTAAGAAAGCCGGTATCCGTACCGTGGTAAGCTACCGTGCGATTTCACGGATGGCTAAGCTGGACAGCGTGATGACTGCTGATGAACTGCTCGACTCCTGCCTTGTGAAGTCTCTGGACAAGGGCGACCTCGACAGCATCAAGGGTGAGCTTGAGGGGTTTGGCAAGTATTCCGTGGCATTAAACAAGATTGCCAGGAACCGCTGAGAAAGGGGTGCTAATGATGGCTAATCTTAGAGAAATCCAGTCTAAGGACTGCGTGTTCGGTCACGGTTGGGTCGAGAGCTTCGACTGTGCTGACGATGTTATCAAGACCTGTGAGCGGAGAGAGCTTCGCCGGGATGCCGGGTTTGACATGGACGAGAGAAAGCGCTCTGACGAGGACTTCACTGGTGTTAAGAATTACGAAGAAGCTTGCGAGATGCTGAGAACTGGTTTCCAGCCCTCTGTGGACAAGCTGAAGATTGGTATTAAGTCCAATCTAACTGGCGAGGGCAAGCGAGTCAGTTTCAAGAATGACATTGTTGGCTTTGCCCCGGTTGTACCTCTTGCGGTTATGGGCGTTCCGAACTCCATGCAGAACAGCTACATGAAGCCCATTAAGGCTAAGGTACTGGATGTGTATTATGACATGACCGTCAGCTGCAATGTTGATAAAGAGGATTTGCAGAAAGCTGGCATCACGCTCTTGTCCGCAATCCTTGACCTCGAAATGCAAGGCTATAAGTTCAATCTGTATGCAATCCAGACCTACTCGGACAACAACAGCTTCGACATGCTCTGCACGAAGATTAAGTCCTCTAACACCCCGCTCGACCTTAGAAAAATCAGCTTCCCTCTGACTCATCCCGGATATTTCAGAAGCATTGGGTTTGATTGGTACACCCGGATGCCTAAGTCAAAACACCGCTACGGATATGGCAGAGCGTTGAGCTACAACCATGATGAAGAAACCACGGCTAAGGGGTTTCAGGAAATCTTCGGGAAGAATGTCGTAGTGTTCTCCGCAAGCCGCATGCTGAAAGAGAACACCGAGCATGTCAAGAACACGCTCATCAGCAGAAAGGTGGGCTGATTGTGGAACATTGGGTAAATTGCCCCATGTGCGGACATAAGCTGTTCAAGTATGAGACTGAGCAGTATCGGCAGACCAGAATTGATGTGAACATCAAATGTCATAGTTGCAAGACTATCGTTGATGTTCACATCAACGGAAAATACATTCAGGCGAACGGCGAGAATTGCGAGGCTTGCGATGTATGAGATTGACAAGCTTGCGCAAATGCTGAACGAAGCTGATATTCCGTTTGAACGATGCATAGACGGACCGTTTATTTACATTTACTATCCGGGAAAAGAAAAACTGGATAGATATGGATACACACCATATTTTATTGAAAAAGGAGGTGGTCATGTTTTTGCTTACAAGAATAGGAACGATACATTGCTTTACCGTGGTTATATAACTCAACCTGATTGGACTACGCAAGATGAAGATATGGGCACTGGACTTGTTATCGCAAGAAATGAAAACCAAAATGAATTTACAGCCGAAGAGGTCTTTCCGCTGTGGTGGGCAGATTGGACTTGCAGGCAAGAGAAAATGCTCGAAAAGCAGAAAGAGGTTGAACTAACATGACCAACGGAGACAAAATCAGAGCAATGTCCGAAGAAGCGTTGACGATTTTGATTGGCGAGATGGGACATGATTTCCCGCCGTACTGTGATGGACAGATTGCTGTTGATTGCGACGGCTATTGCATGAGATGTTGTTTGAATTGGTTAAAGAGGGAGGCTGAAGATGGCAAAGGCTAAATGGATTGCTATTGAAAAAGAAATTCCGAAGGATGGACAGAGAGTCCTTGTATGTGGAATTAGAAACGGCATTCAGGTTTGTAAGTTCAAAGAAGCGAAAGGTTTTTATGGGAGATATGCTTTCTGGACAAGGCATCAAGAACCAGTTACTGTTAAATATTGGATGCCACTACCAGAACCGCCAAAGGAAGGAGGCGGCGAGTAGTGAAAACGTGCGACATCATTGAAGTGTTAGAACAAACGATTTCCGAGAAGATTGGGAAGGAATGGAGGCACGAAATCGGGGCTGCTCGGTTCGTCCTCTGCCCATATCAATTTTGAGATTGACGGGAAAGAATATGTCCTCGGATTGTTTGAAGTAGCAGAAGGAAGAAATTGGACTGAGTACCTTGGATGGGACGGAAAGTAAAGGAAGGAGGCGGTGAGGATGGCTGAACTGAAACCGTGTCCGTTTTGCGGTGGAAAAGTTAAGGTCAGGTACAAAATGCCGATGAACTGGATTGAGTGCAAAAGATGTAACTGCTCTATGGTTCAGGTTGACAGCTACGCTCAGCGAGACAGGGAGCAAGAACTGATAGAAGCATGGAACAGGAGGGCTGACAATGGCAACTGACTACATCAGCCGGGAGGCGGCGATTGCAATGGCTTTTGATTACAGAATCGATGTAATAGAAAATGATTATGATAAGGGTTATCAGACGGCAGTTAAAGATATAGCAAAGGGGTTGAATGCACTTCCCGCCGCCGATGTGCGGCCTGTGGTGAGGGGGCATTGGGCAAACGCTCACCCGTCCTCACCGATGATGGATGGTGGCGGCCCTCCGTATTGTTCGGTCTGTGGCAAGGAAGTTGCACTGCGGTCTGTGGTGAAAACAAGATGGAAATTTGATAGAGGGCTTTGTTCTCAGCCAGAGGTAGTTCGCAGTTCGGAAGAATTTCTTTCTAATTTCTGTCCCAACTGCGGAGCGGATATGCGACCGAAGAAACCAGACTTCACGAACCATACTGGAAACGCTCTGGATTATCCGAATTGAGTTGGAGGCAGACGATTGAGCAAACTTGCACTTCATGTTAAGCGATGGAACAGGTGGAGGAAACGAAGCCTGAATGGGCGATTTTATAAGTTCTTGGTTTTAATAGGCTTTATAAAGTCACCTACTATGCATATAGTTATAATGCAAGAATTAGCAGAACAGGAGATTGAAAATGTTTGTAAATCCTAATTTTAACGAAATCCTTGCCGATGCAATTAAGGAGCAGAATTTGTATTACCAACAGTTAGAAGAACAGCCAGAAAAATATGAGGCATTGCTCGACTTTGCCCATTGGGTCGCAAAGTTCGTGTGCGTCCCGGACGAGGATTGGGAGGACGAGTATTGCGGCAATGCTTGGATTTTCCCGGAACTTGCATGTCGAAAACTCTATAAATTGGGCATCATCGGCAAGGACGATGACAAAAACTGGACTTATGAGGCTAAAAAATAGGTATGTTGCTCAGACCGCTCAGAATGGCCTCTAATAAACGCAAATTTGGGGGTATGTGTGTATATGCCCCCACATGCGTTGATTTCGCTACGGGGATTTTTGGGTGTTTGCCGATGTTTTTCTAAAAAGTGAATAAAAAGCTTGCAATATGCAGGAAAATGGTCTATAATCGTAGTTAGGGATGTATAAACATAGCAAAATATGCGGAAAAATGTATAAGAATACAGACTTTCATTTTTTCGGAGGGCTAAAATGACGGAAATTTACGAGTTTTGGGGGTTAAAATTGACAAAAGAACAACGAGCTGAGGCTATCAATCTCGCATGGGACGGGATGGAGAAGTCTCAGGCAATTATCGACAATTCAACAAACAAACGGGACAGGATGATTGCATGTGCCATGTACGAAGCATTCTGGTGCATGTATCGGGTTTTGACGGATGACAAAAAGAAAGGAAAAAACTGCGATGAAAAAACTAACAATTAAGCTAACTGTTGTTTTGCTTTTGGTTTGTTGTTTGCTGTTTTTGGCTTCTTGTACGGAGGCAGAACGGGTTAGTGCAAACATTAGCCAAGAGGCTGACAATTTCAATGTTGAACGGCGAATTGTAGTTATCAATGCGAGGACGGACACTATTGTCTTTGAGCTTGTCGGCACTTTTTCTCTGCAAAACAGTTCCACGAATGAGCTTGAAGTTGTGTGCGAGTTGGAGGACGGGACATTTCAAAAACATTTCATTTATCTGTCTGAATATACGCTGTATGTGGTGGAGGATATTTCACACAGCAATGTCAGCAAGTATCATTACGAGTTAAATATCCTGCCTGAACAGGCATTGACATTTGTTCCCACATTCAACGATTGATTGGAGGCGTGGACATGACACTTAGTAAAAATGATTTTGGAAGTCTTTGTATTTATGCGTTGCGTTATTGCAATGGCAGACAAACTTATGCTCCGGGGGCTGTAATTTCGATTGTCACAAGCAACTTGAAAGAAATTACGGACAGGGACCTCGGCGTTATGATTTCTGATTGCGAGTATCAGCGTTACATGGACAGGTACGGCGACTCGAAGATTGACAAGCCTATGTGGGTTGCGTTTGAAAGCAGACTTAAAAAGGAACGGGAGGACCGAAAGCAATGCCAATCTTGACTGGTTTTCAGTTGAATGAAATGTATCGCATTGTTAATTGTCAGGGTTGTCAATATCTCAGCTCCGTTTCATCTAATGGATATTGCAAATATTATCTCGACACTGGAATACGCAGACCAAATGAGTTTGGAGTTGAAAACTGCGCCGTAAAAATCCTTGATGTTAAGCAATCGAAAGTTGATGAAATCGTCAAGAAAACTTTGGACCGTGTAGCTAAACAGGGGAAGTCTAACACTGCAAAATGGGATGTTGTGACTGCAAAAAAGTTATTCGACCAAGGCATGTCATTTGCAAAAATTTCAGAGTATATCGGCGTTCCGAGGCGATATGTGGTCCAGTATGCCCATAAACACGGATGGAGGCAAGACTGATGATTGATTATAGAACTGAGGCAAAAATCAGAAATATTGCCGAGATTGTAATTCCGCATTATGGAGAGCGGATGCAATGTATTGTCGCCGCAGAGGAACTTGGCGAGTTGCAGAAAGAAATATTCAAACATTTGCGTGGCAAGGACAACAAACAGGCTATCGTGGAAGAAATGGCTGATGTCATTATTATGCTGTGTCAATTGAAGATGATTACGGGAATTAACAGTCTGGATATTAAGCAGGAAATTAACAAAAAGCTTGAACGACAATTAAAGAGGGTTAAGGCCGATTAGCTCAACAGGTTAGAGCCGCCGACTTATAATCGGCAGATGTGGGTTCGAGTCCCAAGTCGGCTACCATAGGGATATAATTGCTATGTATTGCGTTGCAATGTATCCCTATGTTTTTTTATAAAAAAGTAAAAAAAAATAAAAAAAAGTATTGACAAATAAACAGATATATGATATACTATACTCAGAAAGGATGAGACACGGGTGCTGACAAGAGCCGGTGCTGAGTGAAGTCCGAAATAAAAAAAGACTCCAAGGAGGGCCAATCAAAATGATGTATTCTGAATTTG
>JAEIGA010003940.1_pt1 | contig 23054 bp, 19 predicted proteins | sample 9270691 | NCBI WGS metagenome assembly JAEIGA01 (sample SAMN17057246, study PRJNA624740) | gut metagenome | biome: biome; isolation source: fecal sample | host: Bos grunniens | place: China: Xizang | collected 2019 | reverse complement strand
TCGGAAGATGATGCAATGGAGCAATTGAAAGAACGTAATTTCGACTTAATTATATCAATGCCTAGTGGTGATAGTATTAATCCTTTTGAGTGGGCAAAAATTATTAAAAAACGCTATTCGGAGATTCCTATTGTTGTTTTAACACCGTTTTCTCGCGAAGTCTCTCGAAGATTATCGCGTGAAGATTTAAGTGCTATTGATTATGTTTTTAGTTGGTTAGGAGAATCGAATTTGCTGTTGGCAATTACAAAGTTGCTTGAAGATAAAATGAATGTTGACGAAGATGTAGAGTCAGTAGGTGTTCAAGTTATTCTTTTTGTTGAAGATTCTATACGTTTTTATTCTTCGATATTGCCTAAATTATATCGTTTTGTATTTAAGCAATCTCGTTCTTTTATGACCGAAGCACTCAACGATCATGAACAAATGCTACGAATGCGTGGTCGTCCAAAAATATTATTAGCACGTACATACGAAGAGGCCGTTGATTTGTATCAAAAATACAAAAACAATATGTTGGGGGTTATAACTGATATTTCGTTTAAGAAAAATGGGAAAAAAACGCCACGTGTTGGATTTGAACTTTGCGAAATGATACGTCGTGAGAAAAAAGATATGCCGTTCATTGTAGAATCAAGTGAAGAATCAAATAGAAAAATAGCAGAGCAACTCAATTTGTATTTTATAAATAAAAATTCGAAAACAATGCATCGTGAGTTGCGAACTGCAATTTCGGATTACTTTGGTTTTGGTGATTTGGTTTTTTCTAACCCTAATACTGGAGAAGAAGAATGTCGAGTTCGCAATTTGAAAGACCTTCAAGATAGTATTTTTAAAATCAGTGATGATTTGCTTTACGAGCAGCTTTCGCATAATAAAATTTCTCAATGGTTGTATTCTAGGGCTATGTTTCCACTAGCAGAGTTTTTGCGAGATATAAGTATTGGACAGAATAATGCTGAAAATATACAACGTGCTCGTCAGATAATTTTTGGTGCAATTGTGGCCTATCGAAAAACAAAAAATCGTGGAGTTGTTGCTATTTTTCAAAAAGATAGGTTTGACCAATACTCCAATTTTGCTCGTATTGGAAATGGTTCATTAGGCGGTAAAGGGCGTGGTCTTGCTTTTATAGACTCGATGATAAAACGAAATACTCAATTAGATGAATTTGATGGCGTTCAAATAACTGTTCCAAAAACATTGGTTTTATGTACAGATGTATTTTTAGAATTTATGGAGTCAAATCAGCTTTATCCGATTGCACTATCTGATGCTTCTGATGAAGAGATTCTTAAGGAATTTTTGGCGGCACGTTTGCCACAATCGGTGCGAGAAGATTTGAATGCATTTCTTAATGTTATAAAAGCTCCGTTAGCAGTTCGTTCATCTAGTTTGTTGGAAGATTCACATTATCAGCCATTTGCTGGTATTTATTCAACTTATATGGTGCCATACGATGAAAATGATTTTGAGCGAATGTATCCAAATGTTTGCCAGGCAGTTAAAGCCGTTTATGCATCTGTTTATTATAAGGCAAGTAAAGCTTATATGAGGGCTACACAAAATGTGATAGATGAGGAAAAAATGGCTGTTGTTTTACAAGAGATTTGTGGGCAAAGTTATGGTAGTCGTTACTACCCTTCTTTTTCAGGCGTGGTGCGTTCGTTGAATTATTATCCAATTGGTGAAGAAAAGGCTGAAGATGGTATTGCCAACGTAGCTATGGGACTTGGTAAGTATATTGTAGACGGAGGCATGACTTTGCGTTTTTCACCTAAGCATCCACATCATGTTTTACAAACAAGTACTCTAGATTTTGCTTTGCGTGAAACGCAGACTTATTTTTATGCTTTAGACCAAAGTAAAAAAGACTTTGTACCTAAGGTGGATGATAGTTTTAATCTCTTGAAAGTTAGTGTTAGAGATGCTGAACAAGATGGTTCTTTGCGACTTTTAGCATCTACCTATGACGTTTATGATCAGGTGCTTTATGATGGTATATATGATGGTGGTCGAAAGGTGATAACTTTTGCAAATATATTGCAACATAATGCTTTCCCATTAGCAGAAATTTTGCAAGAAGTATTACGTATTTCTCAAATGGAAATGGGGCGTCCTGTAGAGATAGAATTTGCTGTAAATTTAGATTATAATCAAAATACTAGTTATTTCTATTTATTGCAAATACGTCCAATTGTTGATACCAAAGAAGTTATATCAGAAGAAGTAGGAACGATACCAAAAGAAAATTTAGTTATTTCTTCAGAAAATGCACTTGGGCATGGTATAGATAATAGCGTGTATGATATTATTTATGTAAAACCTGAGACTTTTAATCCAAGTTATAATCAAATGATTGCGTACGAGGTAGAAAAGCTAAATGAAAAAATGCAAAAGGAAAATCGACATTATGTATTAGTAGGTCCAGGTCGATGGGGTTCAAACGATACATGGTTAGGAATCCCAGTTAAATGGCCTCATATAAGTAATGCTCGTGTTATTGTAGAGTCAGGTTTATCTAATTATCGTATAGAACCAAGTCAAGGAACGCATTTTTTTCAAAATTTAACATCGTTCGGTGTTTCGTATCTTACCATCAATCCTTATAATAATGATGGTTTTTACGATCTTGATTATTTAAATTCGTTACCAGTTCACGAAGAAACAACCTACTTACGACACGTACGTTTTAAAAAGCCAATTGTTATAAAAGTTGATGGGAGAAAGAGTCTTGGTGTAATTTTAAAACCAAAAGAATAATAGATAAATGTTATTAGTAAAAGGAATAGCGTTTGCTATTCTTTTTATTTTTAACTCATTTTGTTTGCTACAACGTTTGCATTTTTGTACTTTTTTTTTTATATCTTTGCATACTGAAAAATTAAACAAAAAAATATGTCACAAAATCCATTGAGAGTGTTGTTTATTTCGCAAGAAATAACACCCTATTTGCCAGAAACAATAATGTCGCAATTGTGTCGTAAGCTACCTCAAAGTGTACAAGAAAATGGTTTAGAAATACGAATTTTTATGCCTCGCTTTGGTTGTATTAATGAGCGTCGCAATCAATTGCATGAAGTACAACGTCTTTCTGGAATGAATCTTATAATAAATGATACTGACCACCCATTAATTATAAAAGTTGCATCGATACAAGCTGCTCGTATGCAGGTTTACTTCATTGATAATGAAGATTATTTCCAAAGAAAAGCACTTTTTACAGATGAAAAAGGTGAAGAATTTGACGATAACGAAGATCGTTCGATATTTTTTGTACGAGGAGTTTTGGAAACAATAAAAAAATTGCGTTGGACTCCAGATGTAATTCATTGTCATGGTTGGATGACAGCATTGACACCATTATATGTAAAAAAAGTATATAGTGATGATCCATTTTTCTCTTCTTCAAAAATGGTTTATTCTCTTTATGAGGATAAATTTAAGAAAATGTTTTCAAAGGAATTTTCTGAAAAATTGATGATGGATGGCATTAGTGATGAAGATGTCGCTTTGATAAAACAAAAAGAAGTTTCGTACGAAGATTTAACAAAATTAGCTATCGATTTTTCTGATGCAGTAATAGTTGGAACAGAAAATGTAGATACTTCGTTGATTGATTATACAAAAGAACAAAATAAAAAGCTTTTGGAGTATGTAGAGGATTATGTGCAACCATACATATCTCTTTATAAGAGTCTATAGACAATATATGAAGCGAATTTTATTTATACTATTTTGTGTTGTTGTATTGGTTAGTTGTAAAAATAACGATACAAATTTAGGAGGTTCTATAAAACCAGAAAGTGATTCTATTTTTGTTTGTACTGATACTTTTCATTTGCAAACATCTAATTTTTTTGTAGATTCTATTTTTTTACAAAATGATACGTTTTTGTTAGGTGAAATTTACAATCAGCGTTATGGTACAACAAAGGCTGATTTGTTATTTCAAATAGCTCCTCCTGTCAATTATAAATTCCCTACGCAAGACTCTGACTCGATAAAAGGAGCCGCTGTTGATTCCTTGGTTTTATATATGTATTATAAATCGTGGTCGGGTTCAGAAAAATCCCCGTTAGAATTTTGTTTGTATGAGATTGATAAAAAAGCTATAGACTATACTACTCTATATTTTTCTAATATAAACATAGATGAATATGTTTCTCCAGATGCTACTCCTATTGGTAAAAAGGTTTTAACATCAATAGACTATTCACTACCCGATTCTGTATTGGCAGATTCTACCTATATACCTTATATTAAATATAAGTTGGATATAAGTTATGCAGAACGATTTTTCAATTTAGGTGAGGACGCGTATAAAAGTGTTGATGCTTTTCAAGAGAAATTCAAGGGCTTTTATATAACAACAGATTACGGTTCGTCGACAATGTTGCATTTGGCGCAAATTGACTTGCGTTTGTATTATCATTATACACGAGTTTATAGTATAGATGGAGAAGAAAAAACGGATAATGTATCTACTTGGGTTAATTATTCAGTAAACAAGGAGGTTCGTCAAATAAATAGAATTGTTCATACAGATAGTACTGAAGTAAAAGCTAACCTAAATACTATTGATAGTTTGAATTTTATAAAATCACCAGCAGGAATATACACAAATGTTAAGATTCCTATTGGGAAAATGAAATCGTCTATAAATGAAAAAATTGAAAATAATCATTTAGCAATCAATCAAGCTTTACTGAATTTAGAAGTTGTTGAAGATACCGATCCTTCTTTAAAATTAGATAAACCTGAATTTTTACTTCTTTTGAAAAAGGATTTGTTGGTAGATTATTTTATTGATAAAGGATTGCCTACGAGTGTTGATACAACAGCTGTAATAGGATATTATGATAATTCATCGAAGACATATTCTTTTGATATGGCTTATCTCTTAAATAGTTATTTCAAAAAAGATTTATCAGAAACAGATATGCTAGATATGGTTATTCTCCCTATCGATGCAATATCTTCTACTGATGCAACTTATATTACGTCGGTAAAGTCGTTATTTAAACTGAGCGGAATATCCGTACGAAGTGGAACGAATTCATTTTCTCCGTTAAGATTAAATTTATTATATACAGGTTTTTAAATAAAAAAGGTAGGATTTTTTCCTACCTTTTTTGTTACCAACCGAAAGGATGTTCACTTAGAGGGAGTTTTGCCAATGGGTGATAATCACCTTTTAGACCGATTGGTTGTGAATTGCGAATGGTATGTACTATGTTTACTGATTCACGAGCATCTTCGATACCAAAACCTTTTCCTTCAATTATTTTGCGATAACTTTCGGTATGTAATTCAGTAAAGCCTTGACTAAATTCGAATTCATCGCCATCAATATTAATAGTTCGATAAGTACGCTTTTCTCCTTGTACAGCATTTTCGGGAAGGTTATCAGCATTAATACTAAGGAAATAGCGAACTCTTGCTTTTTCTAGTTCAAGATATCCTGCACAACGATCGTGTGACATAACGTGTACAACATTGCGTGTAACTTTTCCAAAAACCCATTGTAGCATATCGTAGAAATGAACACCAATATTTGTTGCAATCCCCCCACTTTTATGAATGTCTCCTTTCCAACTGGTATAATACCAATTTCCGCGTGAAGTGATATATGTTAAATCAACATCAAATATTTTGTCTTTAGGAGCCGATTCTATTTTCTTTTTTAAATTGATAATAGATTCATGTAGTCGCAGTTGTAAAATTGTATTTATATGTTGACCAGTTTCGTTTTCAATTTTTGCTAATTGATCGATATTCCACGGATTTAGTACAAGTGGTTTTTCGCAGATAACATCAGCACCAAGACGCAAACTATACCTAATGTGTGCATCGTGTAAATAATTTGGTGTACAAATAGATACATAATCTAACTTTTGGTCTGTATTTTTTATTTTTGAACAATGTCTATCAAAAATTTCAAATTCGGTAAAGAATGCTGCATCAGGGAAAAAACTATCAAGTATTCCTACGCTATCAAAATTGTCGTAAGCAGCAACAAGTCGATTATTCGTATCTTTTATCGCTTTTAAATGTCGAGGAGCAATGTATCCTGCTGCTCCAAAAAGAGCAAAATTTTTCATATTATACTATTTTTTTTACAATATTATTTTTTAAATGGTAAGATTGTTTAGTTTCGGTACATATGGCAATCCCATTTTCATCAAATTCTAGTTTTTGTCCATTTTCACTTACCCACCCAATTTGTCGAGCAGGATTTCCAACCATAAGTGCGTATGGTTTAACATTTTTTGTAACTACACTTCCAGCACCAATCAGAGCATATTCGCCAATTTCATTTCCACAAACAATAGTGGCATTTGCACCAATGCTAGCACCTTTACGAACTATGGTTTGTTTGTATTCATTTTTGCGTGAAACATGACTACGAGGATTTATAACGTTGGTAAAAACCATTGATGGACCTAAAAAAACATCATCTTCACATATCACACCAGTGTATACCGATACATTGTTTTGAATTTTAACGTTATCACCTAATCGTACATCTGGCGAGATAACTACGTTTTGACCTATATTACAATTTTTACCAATAATACAATTTGACATAATGTGTGAAAAATGCCAAATTTTGGTGCCCTCTCCAATTTGACAACCATTGTCGATATAAGATGATTCGTGTTTAAAATAATTATTCATTTTAAAATATCATTAACAGTATTGGTAATGTAGGTTAATTGTTCTAAATCAAGTTCTGTATGCATCGGTAAACTTAATACAGAATTACTTAAACTTTCAGCAATTGGAAAATCACCTTTTTTATAATGTTCACTTTTATAGGCTTTTTGTAAATGCAAAGGTATAGGATAATAAATCATTGAAGGTATTCCTTTTGCTTTTAATTTCTCTTGAAGTAGATTTCTATCAAATCCATTGATTTTTAGTGTATATTGGTGATATACATGGGTAGTATTTTTCTCTACTATTGGAGTTTTAATGTATTTATTATCGGCAAAAGCATTTGTGTAAAATTCAGCTGCTTGTTGTCTATTCTGAATATAGTTGTTTAGCGATTTTAGTTTTACATCTAAAATGGCAGCTTGAATACTATCTAAACGTGAATTTACACCTATAAAATCGTGATAATATCGTACAACCATCCCATGATTTGCTATTGCACGCATTTTTTCAGCCAAAGAATCGTTGTTTGTAAAAATAGCTCCTCCGTCGCCATAACAACCTAAATTTTTAGAAGGGAAGAATGAGGTACAACCAATGTCTCCTATACATCCTGATTTTTTTGTAACTCCGTTAGAGAATGTATATTCTGCTCCTATACTTTGACATGAATCTTCTACTACAAATAAATTATGCTGTTTAGCGATGGCAAGTATCTCCTCCATATTTGCGTTTTGTCCAAACAAATGGACAGGGATTATAGCTTTAGTTTTTGGACTAATTGCTTTTTTTATAGCTTCAGTAGAAATATTGAATGTATCGTAATCAACATCCACAAATATTGGTGTTAAACCTAAAAGTGCAATAACTTCAACAGTAGCAATAAATGTAAAAGTTGGTGTGATAACTTCATCGCCAGGTTTTAATCCTAAACTCATAAGAGCAATTTGCAATGCGTCTGTACCATTGCCTACAGGAATTACGTGTTTTACATTTAAGTATTCTTCTAAATGTTTTTGGAAAACATTTACTTTACCGCCTTTAATGAAAGTACAAGTATCTAAAACTTCTTGAATACCACAGTTGATTTCGTTTTTAATATTTTCGTATTGTGAATGTAAATCCACCATTTGTATTGCCTTCATAGTAGTGTTTTTTTAAAATCCAAAACTCAATCCGCAGGTTATAGTAATATTATTTCCTTGATAAAATTTTGGAGTGTAAAGATCTAAATAACCTTTTGAAGTTAAACGTGTTTCACCTTCTATTGCTTCCGATTTTGGTGTATACCCTCTTGCATTATTCCATTCAAAATTAACAACCGCATAAGCATTGTTAAATATTTCGTAAGTGGCTTTTAAAGCAATTAAATCGTTTTGCCAAACCATTTCTTTGAATGGTTTTTGTGTCAAAATTTGTGATATTTGATTTTTTCCCGAAGTTCCTCTTCGCAAATATTCGTAATCATTATACTTTCTTGCATTGGTATAAGAAAGGTTTATATTTAAAGCCCATACGGGTTTGTAGTTTAGTGCGACAAAAATCTCTTGCGAATTGTCGCCTAAATAATGCCCTAAACAATAATTGTTAGAAGCCCAAGTAAGTTGTTGTATAGAGTGCTTATAATTGATTATATTAGAACGAGTAAACTCTCCTATTAACGATAAGTTTTTTAATGGCCAATTGTTTACATTAAACCCTACCTTATATGAAAAAGGGTTTTTTTGTTGGTTCGATTTTTTCAATCGTGCACTATTAAATTCATCAATATATATTGATCCGAATAGATGTAAATGCTTGATATTTCTAGAACTTATGTTAAAAAATATTTGAGAATTTTGATTTTCAGTTTTTAATCCTTTGGTTAGAAGATGGTCGATAGATTTGTAGAAAGCAATAGGAATAAAATATGCTGCATGCACATTTCTTTCTGCATAAATTATAGAATTTCCTAAAGATATATCTAGTCCCTTTATTGGTGTAAAAGTAAGCATATTGGCAGCAATGAATTTATTATAGGGGCGATAGTTTGTTTTTGTACCATTGCCATTTTCTTCTAAATAATAATTTGTAGAATCTGCAACGTTGCTTATTAGCCAACCATGAATATAGTTTAATTCGAACCATTTGCACGGTTTTAAGTTTAAAGTGAGCATAGGAAATGATGGTGCTCGTCCAGATATGATATTTGAGCAAGAATAAGAATCCCCCCAAACTAAATTGTCTTTTACAACCCCAATGCTTCCCCACCATGTATAGGCTTTTATTCCCCCTCTCATATCGCTATAATCACCTCCGTAATTTGCTTCTTTGTATTCGCATCCAGCAAGGTTGTTTAGGAAATTAGGTTTTGAAATACGAGCATCAGTTGCTTTTAACCCTGCTTCAGATTTAAGAAATTTTCCTGAAAAAGATTGATCACGATAGCTTGCCCATACTGAAATATGATTAACAATAGTAGCTTGAAAATCGGCACCAAACCAACGTTTTAGAATAACACCTTTGTTTGCAGTATTAGCAATGATGTCCATTCCTAAAATTGGAGTTATTCTGCATTTAAAATTTTTGTCTTGATATTGAAATGCTGGTTGAAGCAGTGCCAAATCAAAAGTTCGTTTGTTAGTCCAGTGTACATACGATTTTGGAAGAGTATCTAATTCTATTGCATAGTCATTTAAAAAAAACTTAAGATCAACTTTTTGTCTTTTCGTTAATAGTGAATCTTTTGATTGAGCTTCAATTAATTTTTTTGCTATAAAATTACGACTATAAGGTTTTGCAACAGAGTTAATATCAATGATTTTATCAATTGCTAATTCGTCAATGAATTCATAAATACGATAATAGGAAATATGTTGAGGAATGTTTTGTGCCAATAGCGATATTGGACAAAATAAAAGAATTATAAAGGCTATTTTTTTAAAAACAGCAATCATTTACTTACTATGTACTTTTTTGAATAAAATATTTACTAATATTTTCCAAAAATACTTAAAATCTGTTAGAAAAACACCTTTTACTTCGCACTCTTTTAGATATTTCATTTCGGATTCTTGAATTTCTTCAAGTGTTTTTGGCATATCAGCATAAAATGGCGGCAAAAGACCCGGTTTGAAAGTTGTTCTTTTTTCTTGTAATTCTTTTGAATATAGACTGAAATATTGTCTACTCAAAGGGCGGACACCAACTAATTTCATATCTCCTTTTATAAGATTGAAAATCATAGGAAGTTCGTCTAGCCAATATTTTCGCATAAGTTGTCCATACGATGTTACCCTTATGTCATTTTTAAATTTACCTCCTTCTGTAAGACTGTTTTTTTGGTAAATATATTCTTGTATGTATTCTGCGTAAGGGTACATTGTACGAAGCTTATATACATTAAAAATTTCCCCTTTTTTCCCGATGCGTGGAAGTTTTATTAGTAAGCCATAAAATTTTGGTTCTTGCTTTTGTGGAATATCTTTTCTTTTAGAAATGATGTATGTAATTCCATTTATAACTTCTTCCTTCACAATTTCAAAACCACAATACGATAACCTTCCAAGTATTTCTGTATGAGAAAAATAACGTTGCTTATTTTTTTTATTCTGATAATATAAACGTTGAAAAAAGAATAATTTTGGTATTACTCTATAGTATAAAATATTCCAATAAAATACAATCTTTCTAATAACTTTAGGGTATTTGTTTAGGATATTTTTTTGAAGAACATCTTGTGAAATAAAACTACAAACCCAAATCCCATTATCAGGAAGTTTTTCGTTTACAACGCAAAAAAACTTATTAATACCAATAATATTATTTAATAGAGAAAGGTTGATAATACAATCGTATTGGTAGTTTGTAAGTAATTGAATGTTTAAGCGATGTGTAGTTTGAGTAATATGTGTATTCGTACTTTCTAGGGGTGTATTCTTTGAAAGAAAATCAAATGTTTCTTTGTTTGTGTTATTAATGATTAATTGTTTTAGTTTTTTAGCTTTTTTTTTATCTATAGTTATTGGTGGTTCTAATACAGTGTTTGGATGTCGTTTTTCGTATGTTGGTAAAACGACATCCATAAACGTTGCATAACGATAGCCTTGATAGATAAGAATTGCAAAAATATTTATACAAAGGACTATAAGTAGCGAAAAATATAAAGTTAATATCGATAAATCAGGATAGATTTTGTAGTAATGATAAAGGATATAACCTGCTGTTAATATGGATGTTATTAAAACTTTCAGAAGTAAGGTTTTGTATGATGTTTTTCTCCAAGACTTGTATTTTTTTATTAAAATGCCAAATACAACCCAAATACTTGCAAAAATTGCATACGAGATTAAATATCTAGTAATAATTTGTTTGTCAGCTACGACTCGCCAAGTTATAAGAATAAATATTGCTACTGCCCAAAAAGCAATATCTGTGATTAATAAAGTAAGTAGTGAGCGAATGGAAAACTTTTTTCTCATTAAGTTTCTTATTTAAACAAAAATAATAATTATTGTTTAATAAGAAGTCTTTTAATCAAATTTTTTAAGTTTTGTGAACAATACTCAATACACCACTCTATTAAATTGTTACTCCAACGTTGTGGATGTGTTGTTATTAGTATTTTAGAAGGAATAGCATTGTTTTTGATTGCAGATATAAGTTCCGAAGTTGTATGAAATTTTTCTAAAAAAGGGCTTTTAACTTTATCTCTAATGCTAAACTTATCACCATCCCAACAACGTCCTGTATCGGTTAAGTAAAAAATGGTATTAAAATCCGTGTCAAAATAAGGTTCACCTATTATTCTAAATTGTTTGTAATCAAAATCTTCCCAAATAGCCTTGTTGTCCCATTTACTACGTGGAGAGCCATGCATACATATAGTTTTGATAGGATAAAATTGACGAAAATAGTTTAAGTTTGTTTTGAAACAACAAAGAGCTTTTTGTCGATTACCTTTACAAATGGTTAAATCTTCGTAATGATAACCGATTTCGTGTCCTAAAGCAGCAATTTGTTTGATGATTTTAGGGTTATTACTACTTGAAACTATCCGAAAATAATAGGTAGATTTAATGCCTAAATCATGTTCTATTTGAGCAAATTGTAGGGAATTTTTTGGTAATAAATCTACATCGTGACGTAATATAACTTGCTTTTTTTCTGCAAGTTGCTTTTCTATGCAATATTGTTCGAATGTAAGAAATTCAAACTCAGCTTTTTGTAGAGTTAGCAACAGCTCTTTATATTTTTTCAATGTAAAATCCATATATAATTAGTATTCTGCTCATTCTTCTATTTTTGTTTGTAAAAATTTATGATTTCTTTTAAAATCATCTCGCTTGCATGGCCATCACCAAAAATCGATTGGAAATGAACTTTTTTTTCTACTAATTCTGTATATGCCCTCATTATTCTTTGATAATCTGCATCTGCAATTATACCAGCTCCTGATTCAACTATCTCTACCCACTCCGTTTCTGGTCGTAAAATTACACATGGTGTTTGAAAGAAAAAAGATTCTTTCTGTACTCCTCCAGAATCAGTCATTACAATTCGTGCTTTTTTTTCTAAACAAATCATTTCCAAAAATGATGCAGGGGGAATAATCTTTAGTCTTTTATTATCGCTTATTCGGTCTAAAATTTTTTGTGGCAATTGTAAAGACAATATTTTATGAGTCCGTGGATGAAGAGGCAATACAATGTCTATTTGTTCGTTATCAGAAATATCTAATAATGCAGTAAAAATAGATTGCAAATTTTCTTTGTTATCCGTATTGGATGGTCTATGAATTGTTGCAAGAACAAAATTCCTATAAGACAAATTCAATCGTTGCATTATATCACTTTTTTTCTCTGCAATTGATCCAAAATACATTGAATTATCATACATTATATCTCCTGAAAGCACTACTTTTTGCTTTTTATTATTAGAAAAACGCACTCTCTCTTTTATACCATTAGCAGAAAAACCTTCTTGTTGTAGATTTCTCAAACCTGTCGATGTTGGCGTGAAAAGAATATTTGATAACTGATCGCATACAATGCGATTAATTTCTTCTGGCATAGTCATATTAAAAGAACGCAATCCTGCTTCGATATGAAATACAGGTGTATGTATTTTTGCTGCAGCTAGAGTTGCCGCTAAAGTTGAATTCGTATCTCCATATACTAAAACTCCATCAAAAGGATTTCCTTCTTTTTTTGCATTATTTAGAACATCTTCCACTCCTTCTATAATACGAGATGTTTGTATTCCATGCGAACTACTCCCTACTTTTAAATTATAGTTTGGTTGAGGAATCCCTAATTCGTCAAAAAATATAGATGACATATTTGCATCATAGTGCTGCCCGGTGTGCAAAATGCACTCTTCAATTTGATCAGCATAATATGCTTTGATTGCACGTGAAATTGCTGCAGCTTTTATAATTTGTGGACGTGCACCTATTATTGTCAATAATCGTATCATAGTTCTTTGAACATAAATTTTGAAAAATAAACTCTTTATTTCAAAATTGTTAAAAATTCATATATCTGTTTGTTTGCATCTCCAACTGTTTTAAAATAGGTATCTTTTTTATCTTTCCATTCTTTTTTACATGTTTTTTCTAGCATATTCTGTAGAGTTTTTACTACTTCATCGTAATCTCGTATGTTATGAAGAAGTTTATATTTTTGCTCTAATACAATAAAATTCGTCATATCATTTGCACCTACAAAAGAGTTCGAACGTATAGCAGGAGTTCCTAATAAAGCAGCTTCGGTTGCCATCGTTTGGCTATCACCAAGATATAAATCTGCATATGATAATACACTATGGATTTCAGCAGCAGGCGTAGGCAATTTGTATCTTTCCAAATCTTTAGGCAATTGTTTCTCTGATGATATATACACATGCATTTTTTGTTCTGTTTGGCGAAGTAACTTTCGTTTTTGTTCTGCAGTAAATCCCGAATTATTCACATCGTGATTTGCATACCATCCTACAAAGCGAAACAATGCATATGGTTTTTTTAGCCCATACTGTTCTACTACTTGTTCATTAGGAGTAAACACGGAAGGAGATAGATAGCAATCTTCAAAAAATCCTTTAATTCGGATATGCTTCTTCCCAAAATTCAAACCAAATGTAGCAGGAGTTATAACATAAGAACTCAATGGTGCCACTATTTTATTGGTCAGTTTTACAACCTCAGAATCTGGAAATATGATAGCCTTAACTCCCAATAATCTTGCTACCACAGTGCCATATAAAGATGCCTTTGATATGATTACATTAGGTTTAAAATTTTTAGCAATTTTATAGTAATTGAACAATAACTTAGGTGTAGCCAATACTTTATCACGCATACTTTTAGCATGTAATCCAAATATCTCGTAAGGAATATGCTCTTCTTGTAGTACATTTAGCAAAACATCTTTGTCGCGAGCCAACACAAGAACAATATGTCCATTTTGCTGAAGCATTTGCATTATATATTTAAATTGATAATAATGCTTTGGATGATTAAGTTCAAATATGTATTTCACTGCAAAAAATTAATATTATTTATTTTTCAAAAGTTTTTATTACTCTAGCTGGTGCTCCTACGGCAATGCAATAAGCTGGAATGTCGCGAGTCACTACACTGCCCGCACCTATTATAGTCCCCTCTCCAATGGTTACTCCTGGCATAACAATAGCTCCTATTCCTATATGTGCTCCATCTTTGATAACTATGGGTTGATATTTTAAATCACATTCCATTACAGGTTTACCAACTTCATATTCCGCTAAATTACGTTGATGACAAAGTAACATTACCCCACGAGTTATCCACACATTTTCGCCAATTGTTATCAATTCGGGTGCTGATTGGTCGACATCAACCGTAGCTGCTATTTTTGTCCCTTTACCAATTTTCATACCTGTTGCTCGATAAAATGGCATGCGCAATTGTGCAGGAAATAAATTTCTTGCTAATGCTAAACATATTCTATTGAATATACCTCGCAAAATATTCTTTAATGTTCGATGATTTTTTGCCATGTATTTTATTTCTTTTTTAAGAATTTCACACCTAACTTTCCTATTTCATAGAGAAACGGGTTACGAATATAAAGAAATCGCCCATATTCTACTAATTTTCCGCCAAACTCCATCTTAAAATCTCGTACGCCATAAGGGATATTTGGTTTGCCAGCTCCCATAAAATCAAACATTTCGATTTTGCTTTTCTTGGCATGTTCAATAGCAGCATAAGTTGCCATCACAGACGGATATTGTTCTTTATACTCCTCGTCCAACCCGCAAACATACCATTCATAGATAGAGTTGTTATTAAGAATTGGACACATCATTCCACCAATTACCTTTTCCTGAAATTTTACTAACAAATATTTTCCTACTTTTTGGCGATAAAACTGCAAGAAAAATTCTTCCGAAAACAGCGGTGTGCGAATTTTTTCAGCATATAGATTTTTTAGAATCTTATACCAATCTTTAATCTCTTTTTCGGAAGTAGCCTCTTTTATTACAACTCCATTTTTTATCGCTTTTTTCACTTGACGTTGGCGTTGCTCACTCATTTTGTGAGTTTCATTGCAAAGCACATGAATATCCAAATGTGGTTGATAACTAAAACCGCATTGCTCAAAAATAGATTGCCAGCGACTATAGTTGTGAAAATTACGCATTTCAACGTAGATAGGTTTTTGCAAGAAAGGTATTTGCTTGTTGTTGAATCGCGATTTTACAGCACAAAGCAACTTGCTTAATGCTATATCGCTAATATTCTCATTCAGCAGAGGACCTCCGATAATAATAGCACGACGCGTAAAAAACTGTTTCCAGTTTTTGCGTTCTTTTGTTACATACCCCATTACGACTCCCATCAACTTTTCGTTTTCGACTACCCCGATGGCAAAAGGCGACATTTCATTAGATACGGATGCATAAAACTGATATGCTTCAGGCGTTTGAAACCAAGTGGATGTTGGCGAGTCTTTTACCAAAGTTTGCCATTGTTGTTGGTCTATGTCGTTATATGAAATAAGTTTTATCATTTTTCGCTTAAATCGTTCATAAAATACCGACGTTTACCATTTTTTAGCGGTTCGAAATGGTCAACATATTCAATATGTAGTGTAGAATCTTCTCCTATGTATCGTTTGATAGTTTTTTGTATTTTACTTTCTTGCTTTTTATTATACTTACCTTTAATAGGAAAAATTGTGAGTTTTACTTCATTTACACCAACCTTATTGAAATAAAATGCTACTATATCGAACTCTTTCATAATCATAGAAAAACCTGTTGCTGTCATATTATGGCCATTTTCCAATCGCATTACATCCGAGGTTCTTCCTATAATTCTACGAATTACCTGTCCATTATAAACACTTTCTATTTCATTAGGTGCCAATTCTACTTCATCGCCAAACTGATAACGCAATAAAGGGAAAGTGTAGTTCAATAAGTTGGTCGTCAAAATAGTTCCTGTGTTTTCTTCGATAGAATTTACAATTTCACATAAAACATTGTAACCAACATGATAGTGTCCACGAGTTATCTCATACGCAGTTATGCCTGCATCATTTGCTCCATAACAATCCATTACTTTGCAGCCATACGTTTTTTCTATCAATGAACGATATGCATCTGTTAAATTTTCAGATGTTGTAAATACTCCTTTAATTTGTTTAAGGTCTATATTTTGTTTTGCCACATAACTAGTGAATATATATATAGATGCTGCATATCCATATATATATTCAATCTTATTTTTTTTGATATATGTAGCATATTTTTCACACAATTCATCAGTCAAATTGACTGTGTTTAATGGGTATTCTCTGCGTATTCTATCATATATTCTACGTAGTATCGATGGTTTTTTTGAAAAAAGAGATGCGCTACCCATAGCCACAAACTTATCTCCATATTGATAGGAAGTAGTTTTCCACGAATAAATTTTAGCTGCACTCGTATACCCCCAGTTGTTCTCATCCATTAAGTAATGCATTGGTTCGCCCGTGGTTCCTCCTGTCTTTCGTTTTCGATATGGAAATGACGATAAATTATCTGGCACTATTTCATCATAATGAGCAATTGCAATTTCTTTAGTAATTATTGGTAACTTTTTTAAATCCTCTACAGATTGTATATCAGCAGGAGTCAGTTCTAGTTTATCAAATAAATTCCGATAATATACTGTATGGTTATATACATGATTTACTAAATATTGAAGATGTTCCGATTGCCAATTCTTAACTTGTTCCTTAGACCAAGTATTCATCTTACATATTTGTTTATACCAATATACAATACGTAAACCCATTAATTTTGCGGCTAATGGCAGTATCAACCTTAATCTTAATATTTCCGCACATTTACTCATACACTTCTAGTAATTGTTTTTTTATATTTTCCCACGAATATTTTTGCACATCTTGCTGTGCTCTAACAATTATATCATTTACTTCTTTTGGATGTTCCAATGCCCATATCATTTGCTCTGCCATTTGCTCCACATTTCCGCTTTCAAATAGCAAACCCGTTTGTTGATGTGCTATCATATATGGTACACCGCCAACTTTACTAGATATAACCAATAACCCAGCATTTATTGCTTCCAAGAGCGACACAGGCATATTGTCAGCTTTTGGAGCAGAAAGAATAATGGTTGCTTTTTTTAAATAACTATATATTTCACTATTGGGGACTTGTCCTAGAAACCGCACTCCTGTTAAATTGTTGTTTTGTACATATTTTATCAACTGATCTCGCAAACTACCTTGTCCCAAAATATCTAGAGAAGCATTTGGATATTGCTCTAAAACCTTCTTATATGCTTTTAGTATACAAGGAATATTATACAATGATTCCAAATGACGAATGCTAATAAATCGTGGAGCAACATAATTAATGCTTTCCTGTTTAACTATAGGGTGAAGTTTTATAATATTAGGGATAATTACAGATTGTATGTTATATCTATTAAAAATCTCTTTTAAAAAACCTGATAATACAATTACTTTATCTGCTTTTCCAAGCCATCTACGAACAAATTTTGTGTGTTTAGCAAAATATTGATTAGCCTCGCCTCCGTGATATGTAATAATAATCTTCTTTCGATGTAATTTTCCTGCTATTATACCTAACACTGCGGGTAACATTCCTCGATAAGAACACGCATGTATATGTAAAATATCATAATTAACAACTATACACATTAAACATAAAAATTTCCATACTCGAATTAAAGTATTTCCTTTGGTGGAGAAAATATATGCAGCTATTCCTTCTTCTTGATTTAGGTGAGAATGCAACATCTCCACTTGAGCATGAATTCCTCCCATGCCTTGTTTATAGTTTGATATTAATAATATTCGTTTCATATTTTGCTTTTAAATTTTACGCCAAACCTCGCCCAACGAGTTTGAACCAATTCCATGCAATAATAGCAATAAACATGATAACTATCCAATATTTGTACCATCGCTTAAACTTCGGAACTCGAAATAACGATACTCCATAAGCCATAAACAGCATCTCCAACGCCAACGCTGGCATGTGAAAACGATCGGCATGAGCAAAAGCCGAAAATACCAAAATCGTCAAATAGGCAATAAGAAAAACTCCTATCAAGATATTATTTCGCCATGTGTTCCGCCCTGGCAATAATGGAAAAATCAACGACGCCAATGCCAAAATACAGAAAAACGACATTAAGTTCTTTACTACCATACCTCCGTGCAACATACGAGATGTTTCTTGTCCTTCAGTTTCCACCATAGTAGGAAAAGGAATAGTAAAAATCATTGGAGCAAATACAGCAGAGCCAGCATATTTTGCTAAACTTTGTGTTTGCACAACCACAAACATACGCTTACTTTGGTTGTCGTCTTTTCGCTCCCAAACGGTTTCAACCTCGCTCATGATACGTCCTCCTACAAAGTACAATGCAGTAATACCAAACACCAACAAAAACACAATCCGCTTTCCTAGGCTGATAACTCTTTTGCTCGATAGCAAGAGTGCCAAAACAAGAGCAAACACACCCGTCAAACCCAATACCGTTCTAAATGTAAAAAGTGAAGCAAGTAACACAACGACTACCGATATGGTAGAAAACTTAAAATTACGATTACGCAACAAAGCATCAGCTCGTTCCAAAAAAAGCAACATCACGAAAACCATTTCAGTTTCTTTAAGATGCATACCTCCATAGATTGAGAAATGTGGCTCAAGCATCATCAAGATTGCTGCAAGTCTACCCACATGCTCTCCAAAGTTGCGTTTCCCTAAACGATATATCAATATGCATGACAATGCACTCCAAATGCTTTTTAATAGACGTACCACGATAATACTATCGTCAGTCAGCAAATAAATAAAGCCCAAATACATCGGGTAGCCCGCATCGGAAACACCATTACCTTCAGCAAACTTATATGCTAAGAAACTGTTAAAATGTCCGCTTCTGATCGATTCTGCCATCCATCTAGCTTCTTCATGATAACCTATAGAATCTGCTGCATGAAACATAAAGGGTTGCCCCGTCATCTCATTATGAAACCAATAAAGGAATAACATTACCACAGCACGAATAAGAAATGCTGTCCAAAAAACATTCTTCTCAAATGTTTTTGTTCGAACCTTTGCCCATGCTTTGCTCAAGTAATTAGAAAAATAGAAAAATCCGCATACTTCTATCAGTCCAAATAGCCACCAATACCAATTCATCGCATGTCGGCTATAAAGCACCGAACAACAAACTAACGCAAGAATATAAGTCATTATAGCTACGTTAGTAATGGATTTTGGCACAAATATCAATGGTTGTATATTACGTATATTGTTCATTTTTAACAATATTGTTTTTCGTTTGTACTTTTTATCACAGCAAATCTATTTTTTAATCGTAAAAATGGCATTTCCAAATATTTATACGATAATGCTGCTAATATAATTGTCAATGAAACAGAAAATAAAAATACAAAATAATGCATTCCATTGCAATTTACTAATAACTCGTATTTTTTCGTAAAATAGGATCCTGTAAAAATTAACAACGGATGAATCACATAAATACCGTATGAAATTTTTCCTAAATAGTTCATTATGCGATTTTCCAAAATAGGTTTATTCACTAATCCAGACATTATAACAATCAAGGATATCAATGCGATAAAATTTGCTCTAATAGGCGCGGGGATGTATGTTGCATAAAATCCAGAACAGAAAAATAATATCCAAGAAATTACACAAGTCCACTTGTTGGAACAGAATTTTATGAACCAATTATATTTTTTATAATACAAAATAGCACCAGAAGCACCTATCAACATACAATCGAATCGTGTAATATTCAATATTCTATAAATAAATCCTTTTCCAAGAAACACATAACTTCCTATTTTTACCCCAAACCATAACAGGCAAAGAACTAAAACAATAGTTAGAATATGCTTTTCCCCATATTTTGCCACCCAAGGATACCATAAGTAATATTGTTCCTCTACTCCTAAACTCCAATAATGATACAACGGAATTAAACCAATTCCTAACGCAAAAGATATATTCCCGGAAAATAACGTATAGTACCAAACCGATTCGTCAATAGAAAACTTTAGCCAAACAAGTACTCCTATCGTAAGCAACATATAAACATAGTATAATGGCCATATGCGTAAAATACGACGCATATAAAATTTTGAAATGTTTACATTATTGGTTTTTCCTATTTCATTCATTAAAAGGTATGTAATCAAAAATCCTGAGATAACAAAGAAGGTCGTTACAGGTTCTTCGGGCAATGGAATATGAAATGACAATGGATTTAATCCCCAATCTCCGAAAGGAGAAAAGATATGTCCAAAAAGAACTGTCATTGCTGCCACAGCTCTAATTCCATTCAATCCTGGCAAATATAAAGACTTTTCCTTTCCCACCTTTTATCCTAAAATTCTTCTTTTTAGTTTGATTAACTTTGTTTTTGTTGTTGGAGAAAATAAGTTTAATAATAAGGATCTCCAACCGCTATTCTTGCTCCAAGAATGCAATCCTTTATGTTCGCAATATGTACGTTCAGAACGAATATTTTCGCCAGTAGTCAAACTTGGACAAAAACATTCGACAGACAGAATATGCATTCCCATCCAATCTTTCTCTTCTCCATCGCCAACAAAGCCTTGCTTGGTCATCCATTCGTAAAAATAACTCGTGTTAGGCGTCAGATCCAAAGAGCCATCTTTCTGCACAAATTTTCTATCGGCGTATGTTGCTATCATTGCTTTTATAAATGAATGATGTGCTTCAGTGGCAAGAACTCCCATCATCATGGGATTCTTTTTAGAACCTTCGTAGCCTGCAAATGCACTATATTGCTCCATCAAATCATCAAAAGGCTTGTACACCTCAAAGTCCACATCCATATACAAACCTCCCACTTTTTCTAATGCCCACAAGCGTACGTAATCGCTTACAAAAGCAAATTTACGAACATTATAGGCTTCTTGTACATAAATCGGTGCAGATGTTATATCGAAGTTTTCTTCAGTCCAAAGGTAATATTCCCAATCAGGCATGTGCGTGTGCCATGAAGCGATGCACTTTTGCACCAACTCTGGCATTTCTCCTCGTCCGAACCAGCAGTAATGTATTATCTTTGGAATCATTGTTTTGTTCATAACCTCAATTTCGTAATACTTATTCTTATAATTTTTGCATAAGCAAACTTCCCCATATTTTGACTTTTTTTCTTACCTTCAAAATCCAAATAGGAGTTTTATATATTTTTTTAATGCTTAAAGGTTGCTTGCTCCAATCTACTTTCTTCAGTTCTTCTGCAGCTTGATTATGATACTCATTACTCATCCAGTAGTCCAATAATCCATTTACTCGAAGTTTATCCAAAAGTAGTTTCCATTCGCCAACTTCTATTTGCTTTATCCCTAATAAATCTAAATGGAAAAGCATATGATACTCTGGAGCATGAAGATTTCTTGTCGCTCTGAGTGTAGCAGGTATATCGTTGTTATACCATGCTAGTGGTATATTCAAGAATACTACAGGATATTGTATCGCTATTTTTGCCCATAAGAGAAAATCTTCTCCCAAATGTATATTTGTTGGAAAGCCTCCCATTTCATTGTATATCTTACGAGGAATAACTGCCGTAATTGAAGTTATTGGCATAGCAAATTTTTCATAATATTCTTTAGGATAATTGAAGTATCCTGTTTGTATATTAACTTTTACAATATTTTTACCTCCCTTATAATAGTAATAGTTGCTTGCATATAGTCCTGCTTCAGGATAATCATCTATTAGCTGCGTCATTTTTTCAAGAAAGGTTGGCTCCCACCAATCATCTGCATCCAAAAAAGCAATGTATTCACCTTTTGAAGCCTCAACTCCATTGTTACGTGCTACAGATACACCATTATTTGCTTGTCGCAACAAACGAACATTTGGACTATAGAGAGTATTATAACGAATATATTTATCTGCTATATAAGCCGAATTGTCCGTAGATCCATCATCTACGATAATCAACTCATAATCCGTATATGTTTGTGCAAAAACAGACTCGAGCGCCTTACGAATATAGGGTGCTTTGTTATATAATGGTATGATGACCGAAAATTTCATATTACTTTATGATTCTCCATTTCTCCAATTTAAACAATACTCTCTCTACAAAACGAACCAAACCCCACAAATGATATTTTTTTAGTCTTTGATATTGCAACAATACAAATGCATAATTCTTATAATCGTTTATAATTGCTTTAGGAAATGTCGATGATAAATATTCACTTCTCTCTTGCTGAATAATATGCTTGTTTTTTCCAGCACTTTCACTTACTCCATTCATATCAAAAATAGTAACATCTATGTTCACATATACAGGAGTTATATTTCCTAAAACAATGGTACGAACATACCATTCCCAATCGGAACAGATTTTCATCTTTTCGTTGTAAAACCCAAATTGCTCAAATAAGGTTCTTTTTATGTATGCCGAATTGTGATTAAGTGTCCCATTGTAGAAATACAAAAAAGAGTTGGGAGTATAATCGGAGTTTTTGCAAGATGTATCGCGTTTATAGGTTTCCCAGTCGAATGTTTTGAGCATGTTTCCGTATAAAATTTCAGGATACGAATTTTGCTCTAGTGCCGTCAGCATATCATTTACCACACTATTTGATGCCAAGCAGTCACCAGAATTTAGAATCTCTATGTATTCTCCTGACGACATTCGGATACCTTTATTCATAGCATTGTAAATTCCTTCATCATTTTCGGAAATCCATGTTACTTTAATGCCTTTTGCCAAAGCTTGTTTTTCGTACTGCTTAATGATTTCTACAGAATTATCAGTAGATGCTCCATCTACAATAACATGCTCAAAATCGGTA
>JAEIGA010003939.1_pt1 | contig 23054 bp, 21 predicted proteins | sample 9270691 | NCBI WGS metagenome assembly JAEIGA01 (sample SAMN17057246, study PRJNA624740) | gut metagenome | biome: biome; isolation source: fecal sample | host: Bos grunniens | place: China: Xizang | collected 2019 | reverse complement strand
CTGCAAGGCGATTGATCTGATCATCCACAAAGGACGGGTCGGTGAGGTTTACAACATCGGCGGTCATAACGAGATGAAGAACATCGACATCGTGAAGATCATCTGCAAGGCTTTGGATAAGCCCGAATCCCTCATCACCTATGTCACCGACCGGAAGGGTCACGATATGCGTTACGCCATCGATCCTACCAAGATCCATTCCGAGCTGGGCTGGCTGCCGGAGACCAAGTTTGCCGACGGCATTCAGAAGACCATCCAGTGGTATCTGGACAACAAGGAGTGGTGGCAGACCATTATCTCCGGTGAGTACCAGAACTACTACGAAAAGATGTACGGCAACCGCTAAATCCCAAAATCATCATTTGTAGGGGCGAGCATCGGTCGTCCGTTACAAATCATTGCAATTGCGGACGACCGATGGTCGCCCCTACGAAACGAATTGTCCATTAGGAGTTTTCACTATGAAAGTATTTGTTACCGGTGTAGCCGGTCAGTTGGGTCACGATGTAGTCAACGAGCTTTGCAAGCGGGGTCATACCGCCGTGGGCAGCGATATTGCCCCGGAGTATGCCGGCGTAGCCGACGGCTCTGCGGTCACCAAATGCCAATATTTTGCCATGGATATCACCGACAAGGCGTCTGTTTCTGCCGTTCTGACAGAGGTAAAGCCTGACGCGGTGGTCCATTGCGCCGCCTGGACGGCGGTAGACCTGGCAGAGGACGAGGATAAGCAGGAAAAAGTCCGCGCTATCAACGCCTTTGGTACCCAGAATATCGCCGATGCCTGCAAAACGCTGGACTGCAAAATGGTCTACATTTCCACCGACTATGTCTTTGACGGTCAGGGTGAAACCCCCTGGCAGCCGGATTGCAAGGACTATAAGCCCCTGAATGTCTACGGTCAGACCAAGCTGGAGGGCGAATTGGCTGTTGCAAACACCCTGGACAAATACTTTATCGTGCGTATTGCCTGGGTGTTCGGTCTGAACGGCAATAATTTCATTAAGACCATGCTGAATCTCAGCAAAAAATACGACTCTCTCCGGGTGGTGAACGACCAGATCGGCACCCCCACCTATACCTTCGACCTGTCCCGGTTGCTTGTGGATATGATCGAAACAGAAAAATACGGCTACTATCACGCCACCAACGAAGGCGGCTATATTTCTTGGTATGATTTCGCTTGCGAAATTTTCCGGCAGGCCGGCTGCGATATGACGGTCAACCCCGTCACCACCGCCGAATACGGTCTTTCTAAGGCCGCCCGGCCCTTTAATAGCCGCCTGGACAAGTCCAAGCTGGTCCAAAACGGCTTTACCCCCCTGCCCACCTGGCAGGACGCACTCACTCGTTATCTGAAGGAGATCAGTGAATAATGGGACAGATCACAGTTGAAAAGAATGTGGGCGGTATTGAGGGCCTGTGTGTCATCACCCCCAAGGTCCACGGCGACAATCGTGGCTATTTTATGGAGACTTACAGCCAGAGAGATATGGCTGAGGCCGGTTTGGACATTCCCTTTGTCCAGGACAATCAGTCTATGTCCGTCAAGGGCGTGCTTCGTGGCCTGCATTTTCAGAAGAACTTCCCCCAGACCAAACTGGTGCGGTGTATCAAAGGCCGTGTGTTCGATGTGGCCGTAGACCTGCGTGCCGGTTCTGCCACCTACGGCAAGTGGTTTGGCGTGGAGCTGACCGAGGAAAATAAGAAGCAGTTCCTGATTCCCAAGGGCTTTGCCCACGGTTTTTTGGTGCTGACCGAAACCGCCGAATTCTGCTACAAGTGCGACGATTTCTATCACGCCAATGACGAGGGCGGTCTTGCCTGGAACGACCCCGCCATCGGTATTCAGTGGCCGGAATTGGTGGGCGAATATCAGGGCAACGCCACTGCCGAAGGTTACACTTTGGCCGACGGCACTCCCCTGAATCTCAGCGAAAAAGACCAGAAATGGCTGGGCCTGAAGGACACTTTCGCTTTTTAAGATCGCGGACCGTCGAGGACGCCGGTCCCTACGAAGGAGCTTTTTATGAACGAACCGCTGATTTCCATTATCATACCGGTTTACAAGGTCGAACAATATCTGGAAAAATGCGTTGACAGTGTCCGCAAGCAAACCTACCGGAATTTAGAGATCATTCTGGTGGACGACGGCTCTCCCGACCGCTGTGGCGAAATCTGCGACACCCTTGCCGCCGGGGATTCCCGGATCAAGGTGATCCATAAGCCAAACGGCGGCCTGTCCTCTGCAAGAAACGCCGGCTTGGATGTGATGCAAGGGGAGTATGTGGGCTTCGTGGATTCCGACGACTGGGTGGAACCGGAGATGTACGCCACCTTGCTGGAACTGATTCAGACCCATAATGCAAAAATTGCCGTGGGCGGCATCAGTTGCGACCATTCCGACGGCCGCTGCGTTTTTTATAACCCCGCTTATCCCACAGAGTCCGAAATCTCTGTGTTTACCGTCAAAGAAGCGCTGACGGAGCTGACCCGCCACATTAAAATCACCAACAGTGTGTGCGACAAGCTCTTCCACCGCTCTGTTTTTGCCAACTGCCGCATGACCGAGGGGCAGATCAACGAGGATTTTGAAATTATGCCCAGTTGCCTGGAGCAATCCCCGGTGATTCCCTACACCCCCCGACCCATGTACCACTACCAAATGACCGCCTTCAGCATTACCCGGGGCGGTTTCCGACCCAACCATTTTACCGAATCCCGGTTAAGCCGGAAGCGCATGGCCTATTACCTGGAGAAATACCCGGATATTTATCCCTACGCCGTAGCCGGCCACGCAGATATCTGCCTGAATGTGGTGGATCTGTCCACCGGCGTTGCCGAATGCGCCGGGGAACGGAAGCTTCTGATGCAGGAGCTGCGTACATTGGTAAAGCCGGCGGTATTTCGATGCCTGTCCCGGAACAATAAAATCAAATATATTCTGTTCCGGATCAGCCCCAAACTGCTGGTTTGGTTTATGAACCGCTACCGCAAGACAAAATAAGGAGAACTTCGCTTTGAGTGAGAATAAGCTGGTTTCCGTGGTGATCGTGTCCTATAATGCTGCCGACACCATCGCCGCGACCCTGGACAGCATTTACAATCAGACCTATCCCAATATTGAGCTGGTGATCTCCGACGATGCCTCTAAGGACAACACCGTGGAGGTTGCCAACGCCTGGGTGGAAGCTCACCGGGAGCGGTTTACGGGTTGCACCGTCCTGGCCCACGAGAAAAACCAGGGCGTGGCTGAGAACCTGAATTCCGGTATCCGCGCCGCCACCGGCGATTATATCAAAGACTTTGCCGCCGATGACCGGCTGCAGCCAACCTATTTACAGGTGCATGTGGCCTACCTGGAGGAAAAAGGCGTCGATTGCGTCTGCTCCAATATGCGCGCCTTCCATTTGGAGGAGGGACAGGTGGTATATACGGAATTTGATTCCCCCGCCGGACCGGATTTCTTCGATGCCGATGTGCAGACCCAGTATCGTATGCTCCTGCAGGGCAACCGGATTTTCAGCCCCACCTTTTTGGCAACCCGGGCGTTGTATGAAAAACACGGTCTGTACGATAATCGCTTCCCCCTGATGGAGGACTACCCCTTTTATCTGAAGCTGGCCAAAGAGGGAACCCGGCACAATTACTTAGATGTGTGCCTGGTGGACTACTGTTACAGCGAAAGTTCCATCTCCAACGCCACCTCCACCCGGGTGCTTTCCCCCAATTTCCACAAAATGATGCGTGCGTTCTTCTATAAAGAGCGGCTGGGTGGCCTGTGGAAAGTCCGGGATTTCAAGTTTATCCTGCGTTCTTTCTGGCAGCTGTTCTTTGGAGGCTGCGTGTTGTTTTTTGGCAACAAAAGCACCAATCCCATCGTACGGTTCTGCGATAATATGCGCAATTTCCGATTGAAAAGCGCAAAAAAGTAAGGTTTGATTATGGAAATTAAAATGTTTACATTCCCGCCCCACGGCGACGACCGGGGGCAGCTGGTGGCCATCGAGGAGGGTATCGATCTGCCCTTTGATGTGCGCCGTGTCTATTATATTTACGACACACTCCCCGGGGTGCGTCGTGGTTTTCACGCCCATTTACAGCTGCAGCAGATCTTATTGTGCGTCAACGGCAGTTGCAAAATCCACCTGGACGACGGCTATGAAACCGCTGAGGTGGTGCTGGACAAGCCCAACGAAGGTCTGTACATCAGCAACAATATGTGGCGGGAGATGTATGATTTTTCCGAAGGGGCAGTGCTGCTGGTGTTGGCTTCTGAGCACTATGATGAACGGGATTACATTCGTGATTACAATGTCTTTTTGAAGTACGCTCACAGGAGGCATCCATGAGTCCCACAATAGAAACAAACCGCTTACCCAAGGAAGCCACACCGCAAAAGGCAAAGAAATTATATTTAGAACTATTGCGCTATCTTGCAATCTTCCTTGTGATCTATAACCACACCGCCGGAAACGGTTTTCTGCTTTTTATAGACAACACAGAGCCAAAATGGTTATACCCTATCCATTTATTTGTTTCCCAAATCGATAAAATTGCTGTTCCGCTCTTTTTTATGATCTCCGGCGCCCTTTTATTGGGCAAGGAGGAGCCGTTTTGCGTCCTCCTGAAAAGACGAGTGCTAAAAAATCTCCTGGTTTTACTGGGGATTTCTGCATTCTATTTGTTTTACAACGACATTTCCCTGCAGCAGAACCTTACACATTCCAATTTGTTATCGGATCCTTCCCTGACTGACCCCACCTTAAAGGATATTCTTGCGAGAAATTCTGCTTTGAAGGATGTGGTCTTAACCGACCCCGATCTAACGAATCCAACCGCAAAAGATGTTACCTTTTTAGGCTTTTTTGCTTTGGTATATAACCAGGAGTTGTCGCCGCAGCTTTGGTTTTTATACGCCTATATCGGCGCTATGCTGATGTTACCCTTCCTTCGGAAAATTGCCAAGCTTTTAACCTACAGAGAAAGTCTTTACCTTCTCGTGGGCAATCTGCTTTTCCTTGGTATGATTCCCATCGCGCTGTATTTCATAAACGGCCAATATATCGACAGCATCGGACATTTTTCCATTCCGATGTTTACACTAAGGCCAATCTTTTATATGCTGATGGGCTATTTCCTGGAGCATATTATGCCCAAAGAAAAATATACCTGCAGAAACGCGATCATTGCCGTTGCGTTGTTCTTTGCCTTTGGCGCGATGGACGCCTATGTAACGCACCTGCTGATCTTGGATTTACAGGAAGCCGGTTCTGCCGATGCCTTTTCCTATAATCTGTTTTCCTGCTTGGTTGCCGTTCCTGCCATGGGTGTATTTTTCCTGGTAAAATATCTTTTTATAAAAGTACATATTCCAAACATTTTAGAAAAAATTATTATTGCCTGCGGATCCTCCGTTTTCGGTATTTACCTGCTGGAAGCGGTTTTAAGACGAGAGACCTATGCAATTTTCCTGTCCCTTGCCAACATTTTGCCCAAGGGGGTAGCCTGTAGCATTTGGGTGTTGGTTTGTATGTTCATTGGTACGGTTGTCACTTTGCTCTTGAAAAAGATCCCCGGTGTGCGAAATCTTTTGTAAAGCACCCCTGTAAAACCAAAAAAGGAGAAATGATTATGAACATTCCTTTCGTATCCTTTAAACCCTTGGAAAAGGAACTGGACAAGGAGCTTCGCGCTGCTTTTGACCGGGTTTTGGAAAGAAGCTGGTATATTGAGGGCAAGGAGGATGCGGATTTTGAAGCCGCCTTCGCCAGATTCTGCCACACCGACTACTGCATCGGCGTGGGCAACGGTCTGGATGCTTTGATGCTGGTGCTACGGGCGTTGGAAGTTGGCCCCGGCGACGAAGTCATCGTCCCCTCCAACACCTATATCGCCACCGCCCTGGCCGTAACCTATGTGGGCGCAAAACCGGTTTTGGTTGAGCCGGACATCCGCACCTACAACATTGACCCTGCTAAAATCGAAGAAAAAATCACCGCCAACACCAAGGCGATTATGCCCGTTCATCTGTACGGCCAGCCCTGCGATATGGACCCCATTATGGCCATTGCCAAGAAACACGGTCTGTATGTGATCGAGGACTGCGCCCAGGCCCACGGCGCAACTTATAACGGCAAGATCATCGGCTCTTTCGGCGACGCTGCCGGTTTCAGCTTCTACCCCGGCAAAAACTTAGGCGCATTGGGCGATGCCGGCGCCGTGACCACCAACAACGAAGATATCGCCAAGAAAGTCCGGGCTTTGGGTAACTACGGCTCTGACTACAAGTATCACCACATTTACAAGGGCTGCAACTCCCGTCTGGACGAGCTGCAGGCAGCATTTTTGGCCGCCAAGCTGCCCATTATGGATAAAGTCAACGACAACCGCCGCGCTACCGCTGCCAAGTATATGGCCGGCATCAAGAACGACCTGGTGGAGCTGCCCTATGTGATGGAAGGCACCAACCCTGTGTGGCATATTTTTGCCGTTCGCTGCGCCGAGCGTGACCGCCTGGCTACTTTCCTCCAGGAAAAGGGCCTGGGTATCAACAAGCATTACCCCATCGCCATTCATTTGCAGGAATGTTACAAGGATCTGGGTCTTAAAGCAGGCGATCTGCCCATCGCTGAGGATATCTCCGCCACCCAGCTGAGCCTGCCTATGTATTACGGCATGACCGACGAAGAAATCCAGTATGTCATCGACTGTGTAAACGCTTTCAAATAAGAGGTGTATTATGGCTTATACCATACAGTATTATACCCCCGCGGACGAAGAGCAGTGGGACAAGTTTATCCTGACCCGCAGTATGAACGGCACCTTCCTGCAGACCCGGAAATTCATCAATTACCACCCCGACGGCCGTTTTACCGACCGCTCATTGTGCGTTTTCAAGGGTACGGAGCTGGTGGGCGTGGTACTGGCCTGTGAAATTATGGACGAGGGCAAGCGCACATTCTTCGCCCATAAGGGTACCACCTTTGGCGGCATTTCCATCTGCCGGAACATCTACACCGCCTCCGCCATCAACGAGATTCTGGAGGGCCTGCTTATCTTTTTGAAAGAAGAAGGCTTCGAGAAGATCTATTTCAAGATGGTAGCCGGCATCTATCAGAACGAGGATACCTCTCTTCTGGATTATTTCCTCTACAAATTCGGCTTTACCAGCTACAACGAGCTGAACTACTACCTGCCCCTGGAAAAGTACCGGGAGGATGTGGCCGCCCAGTTCACCACCAGCAAGCGCCGGGATTACCGCTACTCTCTCAAGAGCGGTTTTACTTTCCAAAAGCTGGAAACCCGGGAGCAAATCGCCCAATATTACGAGGTTTTGCTGAAAAATCTCAACAAATTGGGTCTGCGCCCTGTGCATACCCTGGAGGATCTGTACGATCTGAAATTCAACCGTTTTGATGAGCGGATCGAATTTTACGGCGTGTTCAGCGAGGACAAAATGGTGGCCGGCAGTATGCTGTTCTACTTCAGCGACAAGGTGGTCCACACCCAGTATCTGTCCTCCGACGAGGAATATCTCAAGATGTTCCCCATGGATTTCCTCATTTTCAATCTGATTCAGACCGCCGTGGACAAGGGCATGGACATTTTCAGCTTCGGCATTTGCACCGAGGACCAGGGCCGCTATCTGAACTTGGGTCTGTCCCGGTTCAAAGAGGGCTTCGGCGCGGAGTTCTGCGTCAACCATTCCTACGAGAAATTTCTGTAAGGAGATTTTATGAAAGTACGAACCCTTGCCGGGCAGGCGCTATCCAAATATCGCAGCCTCCCTGCCGCTGCGAAGGTATCCTTTTGGTTTATTATTTGCAGTGTGTTCCAAAAGGGTCTTTCCTTTCTGACCACCCCAATTTTCACCCGTATTATGTCCACGGAGCATTTTGGACAGGTCACTTTGTACAATTCCTGGATCTACATTATATGCATTTTCACCACACTGAACCTGCAATACGGCTCTTTTAATACCGCCCAGGTGAAATTTCCCGACGACCGGAAAGCATATACCTCCAGTATACAGAGTCTTGTTCTGTTAATCAGCGGCGTGGCCTTGGCACTAACCGCAGTGTTCGGCCAATTTTTCGGACAGTTGTTGGGTATGCCGGCATCCATTCTGCTGATTATGATCCTCCACATCAATACCCGGTTCAACACCGAGCTTTGGATGGCTAACTGCCGGTTTGACTACCGCTATAAGGCCATGACCATAGTGATTCTCCTGTCCTGCCTGCTGGGCCAGGTGGTCAGCGTTTGGTTTGTGGTGACCTCTGCGGAAAAGGGCTATATGCGTATTTTGGCATTGGCTTTGGTGGAGATCGTCTTTGGCATCGGCATTGGCATCTACAACTTCAAGCAGGGCAAGAAATTCTTCCATAAAACCTATTGGAAATTCGCCCTTGGCTTCAATCTGCCGCTGATTCCCTACTATCTGTCCCAGATCGTATTCAGCGTTTCCGACCGGATCATGATCGACCGTATGGTGGGTACAGATACCGCCGGTATCTACGGCCTGGCCCATACCATTGCCATTTTGCTGGTGTTTGTGGTGACAGCGATCCGCAACTCCTACACCCCCTGGTTCTTCAAGCATCTGAAGAGCCGGGAAACCGGAGAGGTCATCAAGTTCAACACCATGATTACCGGCGCAATTGCCCTGATTCTGCTGGCCTTTGTGTTTGTGGCGCCGGAGCTGCTGTTGCTCATGGGCGGCCCGGTATACTACGAAGCCGTGTGGATCATTCCGCCGTTGGTAGCTGGCGTATTGTTTGAATTCTTCACAGATCCTGCCTGCAATGTGCTGTTTTTCTTCGAGAAAAAGGGTTCGTTGGTGGCGGCTACCATCGGCTGCGCCGTGTTTAACATCCTGTTAAACTATATCGGTATTCGCCTGTTTGGCTATTTTGCCACCGCCTATGTCACCCTGCTGAGCTACATTCTGTTCTGGCTATTTTTGCACATCAGCGCCATGCGGATCTGCAAGAAGAAGGATTTTCCCGGCCGGACGGTGTTGCCTCTGCGCAATCAGTTCCTCATCGGCTGCGCATTTCTGATTCTGACTGCCGGCACGATGCTCCTGTATAACCTGTGGTATATCCGTTACGGAATCATTCTGGTTGCATTGGTCATCCTGGCCATTTATTCCAAAAAAGTCATTGCTTTTGTGAAGAAACTGCTGGCAATGCGAAAGTGAGATCATTATGCTGCAAAAGCTAAAGGCATTCTACCGTTCCCACAAGGACGCGTGGCTCATTGCTGCCCTGCACAAGGTGTATGCAACAATTTCCGGCTTCTGTCGGGATACGGGTACACTTTTTTGTCTGCTGCGGTGGAAATTTAAGAAAATCCCCGCAGACCGACCCATACGGGTATGCTTTTTGCAGCAGGACCCCAACTGCTGGAACAAAAGCAAAGCCCTTTACGATCTGCTGAAAGCAGATGACCGGTTTGCGGTGTCTTTGCTATGCGTACCGGACCCCTTCGACCCAGACACCGCCAGCACCTATCGCTTCTTTGCCGATCACGGTTACGATGCCATCGATGCCCGGGTTGGCGACGGTCCCTGGAGTACGATGGACAGCCAGGGCGATTGGTTCGATTTGCCTTCCCTGCAGCCGGACTATGTATTCTATCAGCAGCCTTACGATGCCTATCTCCCTGCGGCGTATCGAAGCCGTTCTGTTTCCAAATACGCCAAAATCTGCATTACCCCATACGGTTTCGCTCTGACAAAGGAGCTGTTGGTGTGCAGCGAATATGATTTTTACAAGCGTGTGTATTGCGTGTATTCCGTTTCCCAGGCTGAACAGGCGTTCAATGCCCAGCGGTTCGCTCCCTCCCACAAATTGGGAATCCGCCATTCCAAATATTTAGGCACGCTGGTGCTTTCCGATCTGTTCAGCCACAAAGAGGAAACCAGCCCCTCCTGGGAATTCTCAAAAAATAGCTTCCGCGCCATTTGGACCCCCCGTTGGACCACGGATCCCAAAATCGGCGGCAGCAATTTCTTCCGGTATAAAGATTTTCTGCCGGCCTACGCCAAAGAAAATCCCGCAGCGGACATTCTGTTCCGCCCCCATCCCATGGCCTTTGCCAATTTCGTCCGCAACGGACAGATGACCCAGCAAGAGGTTGACGCATATATCGGCCAAATCGAAGCCGGTGCCAACACGGCATTGGACCGGGAAAAGGGTTATGATGCCACATTCTGGCAGTCCAGCGTACTGGTAACGGATGTTTCCGCCATTATCATCGAATATTTCGTCACCGGAAAGCCTATCATTTTCTGCGAAGCAGCCCAGCGCACCTGCACCTATCTGGCATTTTTTGAAAAGATTCTGTCCGTTTGCTATGTGGCAAAGGACGAGCAGGATCTACGCCGGTATCTCAGCCAGCTGCAAGCCGGTAATGACCCACTGCAGGAAGCCCGTACCGCCATGATCCGGGAGCTGTTCGGCGAGGATCTCACCGGCACGGCCAAAGCCATTGCAGAAGATTTGATCGCAGATTCTTCCAGTAAATAATTTTTAGAAAAGTAGAGGGATTGTTATGAATGTAGCAATTATTATTGCTGCCGGATCCGGTCACAGAATGGGACAGGATATTCCCAAGCAGTTCATCAATGTCTATGATAAGCCGGTGCTGCTGTACACATTGGAAAATTTCCAGAACCATCCCCAGATCGATGCCATCGAGGTGGTGACCCTGGAGGGTTGGATCGATTTTGTCTGGGCATACGCCCGGCAATTCGGCATCACCAAGCTGCAATGGGTGGTTCCCGGCGGCACTACCGGACAGGAATCCATTCGCAACGGCGTGTATAACCTGGAGGGCAAATGCAGCGATGACGATATCGTTGTGATTCACGACGGCATCCGTCCCCTGGTGGACGAATCCGTGCTGACAGATGTGCTGGATGTGTGCGCCCAGCGTGGCAACGCCGTGACCTCTATGCCCTATAATGAGCAGATTTTCCTGGTGGATGACGAAGTTTCCACCACCAGATACATCCCCAGAGAGACCCTGCGACGGGTATCCACCCCCCAGGCCTACAAATTCGGCAAGCTGGATTGGGCATATCACGAAGCCTTTGCCAAGGAAATCGGCATTTACGGCTCCGCCTACACCAACACTATGATGGCGGATCTGGGTGAGCGGTTGTACTTTGCCTTGGGTTCTGACCGAAATATCAAGCTGACCACCAAGGGTGATCTGGAGCTGTTCAAGGCTTATTTGAAATCTGACAAGGATAGTTGGTTAAAGTAATATGATGCAAAACCCTCTTTATCAGCAACAGCTGCAGCAAGCAGCAACCGGACTGCCTGACTGGCAATATCTGCAGGATCGGTCCATTATGATCTCCGGCGCTACCGGTATGATCGGCAGCTTCCTGGTGGATCTGATTATGTACCAAAACCGGCAAATGGGGCTTCATTGCACCGTTTATGCCCTGGGCCGAAGCGCTGAGAAGGCAAAAACCCGGTTCGCCGCCCATTGGGACGATCCTTTGTTCCGGTTTGTCCCCTGCGATATTAACCGCAGCGTGGATGTGGATGCGGAAACTGTGGACTTCATTCTCCACGCCGCCAGCAACACCCACCCGGTTGCCTATGCGACCGACCCCATCGGCACAGTGACCACCAACATCATCGGCACCCATAATCTGCTGGAATTTGCCGCCGCCCACAATACCAAGCGCTTTGTTTTCGCCTCCACCGTGGAGGTTTACGGTGAAAACCGGGGCGATACGGAATATTTTACCGAGGATTACTGCGGTTATATCGACTGCAACACCCTGCGGGCCGGCTATCCGGAAAGCAAACGGGCAGGCGAAGCCCTGTGCCAGGCCTATATCAAGCAGAAAGGGTTGGATATTGTGATTCCCCGGCTCTCCCGGGTCTACGGTCCCACCATGCTGATGTCCGACACCAAGGCCCTGTCCCAATTTATCAAAAACAGTCTGGCCGGTGAGGATATTGTGCTGAAATCCGCCGGTACCCAGTTCTTTTCTTACAGCTATGTGGCCGACGCGGTGACGGGTATTTTGTGGTGTCTGCAAAGGGGACAATGCGGAGAGGCCTACAACATCGCCGACCCGGCTTCGGACATTACCCTCCGGGATCTGGCTCAACTGATTGCGGACCAGGCAGGCACCAAGGTGGTATTCCAAATCCCGGACGCCGTGGAAAGCGCCGGTTTTTCCAAGGCCACCAAGGCCGTGCTGGACAGTAGCAAACTCAAAGCCCTGGGCTGGAAGCCCCTATGGGATATCAGCGCCGGTATCCGCTGCACAATGGAAATTTTGAAATAATAAAAATAACTGCGGAAAGACTTTCCGCAGTTATTTTTTTATATTTTTTCGGTTTTTGTGCCATACTGAAAGTGGGGGTATGGCAATGAAACGATTGGCGATTTTTTTGATTTTGGCAATTTTGCTGGGAGGCTGCGGCCGTAAGGAAACCGTCTACCGGGTGGTAACCGGGGTGGAGGTGGAATATCGCCAGCAGACGGATACCATTCGGCGCACCTATCACAAGCCGGGCAGTATGCAGTCGATTCTGACCTATCTGCGCATTTTGCAGCCTTACGGACCGGTGAATCCGGACGGGGAGCAGGACAGTTCCTGCCAGATCATCCTCCATTATTCCACCGGGCCGGACAGTGTCTATCTCCAGCAGGGGCAATACCTGCAAAAGGACGGCGGAGACTGGGAGGCGGTGGACACCAGCCGCGCCAGCTTGTTATATCCGCTTTTGTTATTGCTCCCATCGGACAATTAAAAATGGAGAATTGAGAATGGAGAGTTGAGAATTATTTTTTGCTGTTTTTTCGGTATGATTGTTGCGAAATTATAGTATCTTAAAGATAGTTTATTTGTCTGCAGCAATGTTATGAATTCTCAATTTTCAATTTTCAATTTTCAATTCTCAATTAAAAAAGCGTGACCGGGTGGTCACGCTTTTTGTCATTTCTTATCGCAGTCTAAGGCTTGCTTGCAGCCAACGCAGCCGGCCCGGGTTTTCATCTGCATCTCCTGGGGTTGGGTGGACACGGTGGTGCAAGGGGCAACGGACTTGGTGATAAAGGCGTTAGCGCCAATGACGGAATCCCGTCCGATCACCGTTTCGCCGCCCAGCACGGAAGTACCTGCATAAATGGTAACATTGTCCTCAATGGTGGGGTGACGGCGCTTGCCGCGAAGGCTCTGACCGCCACGGGTGGAAAGGGCGCCCAGAGTCACGCCCTGATAAATCTTCACATTTTCACCGATCACGGTGGTTTCGCCAACCACAATGCCGGTGCCGTGGTCGATAAAGAAGAATTTACCGATGGTTGCGCCGGGGTGGATGTCGATACCGGTGATGCTATGGGCATGCTCGGTCATGATCCGGGGGATCATAGGCACTTTCAGCAAATACAACTCGTGGGCCAGCCGGTAAACCGTAATGGCAAACAGGCCGGGGTATGCAAAAATGATTTCAGCAAAGCCGGTGGCTGCCGGGTCACCATCGTAAGATGCCTGCAGGTCCGTCTGCACCATCTCTCTGACCTGGGGAATCTTTCGGAAGAACTCCAAACAGACCTCCTGGGCGTGATTCTGGGCGACAGCTTCCTCCTCGCCACCGCTCTGGAACACCAGCGCCACCTGTTGAGCCAGGTTAATCATCACATCTTCGATGAGCATAGACAGGTTATGCTTGGCGTTGTACATCCGGTAAGTCTTATCCTTAAAATAGCCGGGGAACACGATTCTGCGGAGCTTATCGATAATATCGATAATCACATCCTTGTCCGGTGTGCGATAGAACTCCACCCGGTCAATATCCCGGCCGGCGTTATAATCCTGCAAAATGCTGTCGGTCACAGCTTCGATTCTTTCTTCAAAAGTCACAGGTTTTCCCTCCATTTCCTTTTCTTTTTATACCATAGCTTCCCCGTGATGTCAATGTTCCTATTGACAGAGATTCGGATAGGGGGGTATAATTTAAAAAACAGGAGGTATGCTTATGGCTATTTACAAATCTGCTGCAGATCTGATCGGCAACACACCCCTTTTGGAACTGAACGCAATGGCGAAAGATTTGCCTGCCCGGGTGCTGGCAAAGTTAGAGTATATGAATCCTGCCGGTTCCGCCAAGGATCGGGTGGCCCTTTCTATGATCGAGGATGCTGAAAAACGAGGCATTTTGAAGGAGGGTTCTGTGATTATTGAACCCACCTCCGGCAATACCGGCATCGGTTTGGCTTGCGTTGCCACCACAAGAGGCTACCGGGCAATCATCGTGATGCCGGATTCCATGAGTCAGGAGCGAATCACCTTAATGAAAGCCTACGGCGCCCAGGTGGTACTGACCCCCGGCGCAAAAGGTATGCAGGGGGCAATCGAAAAGGCCGAGGAACTGGCAAAAACCATTCCCGGCAGCTTCATTCCCGACCAGTTCGGCAATCCTGCCAACGCTTACGCCCATTTTGCTACCACCGGTCCGGAAATTTGGGCGGATACCGATGGGGAAGTGGACATTTTTGTTGCCGGTGTGGGTACCGGCGGCACCATCACCGGTGTGGGTGAATATCTGAAAAAGCAGAATCCCAAGGTGCAGATCATTGCCGTAGAGCCGGCAAAATCGCCCCTGCTCTCCGGTGGACAGGCCGGTCCCCACGGCTTGCAGGGCATCGGCGCCAATTTCGTGCCCAAGGTGCTGAACACCGCCATTTATGACCGGGTGATTCCTGTCACGGAAGAAGATGCCTATGCTGCCGCCCGGAAGATGGGCAAAACCGAGGGCATTTTGGTGGGTATTTCCTCCGGTGCGGCCCTGCACGCAGCAATGACCGTTGCCCAGGAGAATCCCGGCAAGACCATTGTTGTACTGCTGCCGGACACCGGTGACCGGTATCTGTCTACTGACCTGTTTGCAGAATAAATTCATTTTCAACAAGTAACCCCCCAGGTATACACCTGGGGGGTTGTTGTTATGGGGGAGATGGCAAAGGTTTACTCAATTGCCAGGATCCACTTGTAGAACAATCTCTGATACCACGGTTTTTCCGCGATCCGATCGTCCAGGGTGAAGCGATATTCCTCAAATTTCTCCAGTTCGTCCGGTTGCATTTCGTGCTGAGAGAATCTTGCCTTTTTCGCCAGATCATCCAGTTCTTCCGGATAATACACCCTCAGCAGGTTTGCGATCGTCCGGGTTTGCCGCCATCTCCAGATGGTCCGGGCATTGGGCTGGCCACCGTTCCACAATTTCCGTTTCCGCAAAATGCGCAGATAGGCCTGGAGCAACACGCCCAAAACAACGGCCAGACAGCAGCAAGCGATCTTTATCAGCTTATGCCCACTCTGCGGTGTGTCGCCTACCTGTTCCTGGGGTTCGGTTTCTTCAATTGTTTCCTCCGGGGGTTCCGTATCCTCCGGTGTCGTCGGCGGTTTCGTACTTTCACCTTGAGCCGGTGTTGCTTCCAGAATACGCCAGGCACGGGTAAACATATCATAATATTCTACCCAGGAGTGGGCTTCTTTCTTGCTTACGGCCACATCTGTACCGGCTATGCAGTTTGCGGTATAGCCTTCCACATACCGGGCAGGGATACCGGCAGCGCGCAGGAGTACGGTTGCCGCTGTGGCGTAATGGACAGAATGGCCGTTTTTGCGTTCTTCCAATAACCACTTTACAAAATCGGTGTGGGAACCATCCATATGCGTAGCAACTGCACTATATTGGACAGATCGGTGAATGTATTGCCGAATCTGCTGGATCTTTTCCTGTTCACTCTTGATTCCTGTCGTCAGTTCCTTTACAAGGGTTGTTGCCCAGGCCTTGACTTCGGCAGGCAGTTCCGTATACCGCGAATCGGGAATATCTGTTCTTCTGGCGCTCTTCAGAGATAGTGTATAACTGTATTGCTGAAGATCCTCTGTGTTCTCCAGCGCGCCGCCTGCCAATTCCACATTGGAGGTTGCATAGTAGGGAACCAGCAGATGGCTTCGGGTACTGTAAGTAAGGATCGTCAGCTTTCCAACCGGTGTTCCGCCGGGGGTAAATTTCTCCGTTCGTTCCTGAGTAGCCTCCCAGGCGACACCGTTATATAGATCATAATCCCGCTCCCGGAGGTATATCGTTCCGTCCACAGGGGAATTAACGATCATAACAGAACGAGGTGATTTGTTTTTTGCATCAATGTCCCGCAGATTGACTTTGTTCTTCCCGGAGTCATCAAGAGGTTCGCCGGTAATCACGGATATGGCTACTTTCCGAGCCTCTTCAAACCATGATGACAGCTCTTTTTGTATTTTGCCTGCGTAGTTAACATACTTTTCTTCGGGGTTGCAGGCAAATAACATTGCTATCACAAGAATGATGGGCACACTCATCCAAAGGGTCAATTGCATACCCTGGTCCGGTTGGGTTTTTCTTGTCCAATCGGTTATCAGCAAGATCGCCAGCCCGGCAATCATCAAACACAGATATGCCGCATGGGGGACCTTGTCCGCCGTCAGCAAGCACAGCACCAACGGCAACACCGTCGGTATAATTGCCACCATAATATGCTTACGCTTGCCGATATACCAGTTTACGCAGAAGGCCACCAAAATCGCCCAAACAACCAACGGGACAGACACATCGGTTGCGCTGTCTGTACCGATCAGCGGCCATTTATAAACCGCGTTATAATGAGAGGTAAGCCAATAGAGAAGGGTTTCTATCTGCTTGAACAGGTACGGCTGGAATAACTCCGCCACACAAAGTCCCAGAAAACCAAGGGCGGCAAGACCAATCATGATTTTTCCGCCATGGGGAACTTGGAACAACACCGCCACGGCTATGGCCGCAAAGGCGCACCACAGACAGATCTTCCACATTGCCATCACCGGCAGTTCGTAACCGGTAATCAGATTTCCCACGGAACTGACCGCCAACACAAAGGCAAACAGGGCGCTCATCAGCTGATGCAGCCAAATTTTATGCTTCATCCTGTTCACCTCCGATATGATAGCGCCAAGCAGCCTGGAAGTTTTCGTTCTCAATGGTACCCTTCCGGGCAAAAGGCGTGTCCAAAAGCGCTATGATGCAACGGTCCACATCTTCCTTGTCCCGGATGGTCCAGGCTTCGATACCGTTTGCAGTCAGGGCCCGGATGTCAAAGGGGAGTTCCCGTTCCAGCAGCCAGTAACCCAGCCAAAGCAATTTGCCCAGTTTCCTGTCCAGCTCCGCTGCCGTACCGTTCAGGTCCAGGGTCAGCAGCATCAGACCCCGCTCCGGCATCATAGGCTCCCGGAGCATCAGTTCGCCCACTTTGGCAGACAGTTTCCAGTGGATCTGGTTCAGATTGTCGCCGGGCTGATATTGCCGGATCTCGTGGTTTTCGCCAAAGCCGCCACCGGGTTTCCGCCGCCAGCGGGGATGCAGATGTTTGAACAGACTTTCCGGAATATCCATCTCAACAGGCTCCGGTAAAATCAGAACGGTTTGGTTGTTTGTGTTTTTGATTTTCAGCTGGAAAATTCCCAAATAGTCGAAAACCGCAGGCTTATGCATCTGCACATGCAGCTTGCCACAATGCTCCGTGGGAAGTTTGGCGCCGGAATTCAATTTCCAATGCTCTCCGGTAAGGGGCTTTGTAACCAGGATCTTGCTATTATAGGGCGGCAGCGGCAGCTTGTAGGCGATCTTCAGTTTTATCTTTTCTGTGCTGCCCATGGTCGCCGTTGCCGGCACATTCAATTCCATTCGCAGCTGTCGCATAGCAACGATGCTCAAAAACAGGGACAACCACGGCAAGAATACAACAACCAGCATAAGCACCCAGGCAAACCACTCCTGATAGACCAGGTAGAAAACCATGCTTCCGATCAACGCCAGAAGATAAATAATTCTTCGCCTTGTCATATCAATACATTTTCGGTGTAGGCACCTGCTTGAGGATGTCGGCCAAGACTTGCTCCGGAGTCATTTTGCGGCCCTCTGCCTTGGGAGACAGCAGCAGCCGGTGGGCAACCGACTTGGCAAATACTTCCTGCACATCCTCGGGCAATACATAGTCACGGCCATGGATGCGGGCCATAGACTTTGCCATGGCGGTCACGGCCAGGGTCGCCCGGGGGCTGGCGCCACGGAGGATATTTTCGTTGTTTCTTGTGGCGACGATCAAGTCCACAACATACTGCACAATGGCATCCTTGACATAGGTGGATTCCACTTCCTCCTGCATAGCCACCAGGTTTTCCTTGGCCAGCAAGGCGGTCAGATTATGTAACGGATTGCCTGCCTGACGGTCCATGACCATAGCTGCTTCTGCCTTAGGATCGGGATAACCCAGGCTCAAACGCACGACAAACCGGTCCATCTGGCTATCCGGGAGCAACTGTGTACCTGCTGCGCCGGTGGGATTCTGGGTTGCGATGACCACAAAGGGCTGGGGGAGCGCATGGCTGATGCCGTCCACGGTGACCTGACCTTCCTCCATAGCCTCCAAAAGGGCAGACTGGGTACGGGAGGTTGCGCGGTTCAGCTCATCGGCCAGGAAGAGGTTGCAAAGAATCGCGCCCTTCTGATAAGTGACTTCACCTGTGCGCTGGTCCGGAATGGAATAACCGGTGATGTCGGAAGGCAGCACGTCCGGGGTGAACTGCACACGATTGTATTCCAGGCTCAGAATCTTGGAATAGGTCAACGCCATGGTGGTCTTGCCCACGCCGGGTACATCCTCCAGCAGAATATGGCCCTTTGCCAAAATGGCGGCCAGCACCCACTGCAGCACATCGTCCTTACCCACAACGACCTTGCGGGCTTGTTTCAGAATTTGTTGCGTATATTCCGCAACTACATTGGTTTTTTCTTCCATTGTCCAATCTCCTATGGTTTATTTTTACAACGGATTTCATTATATCAGTAAAAAGCACCAAATACAACCATATTTTCGTGACATAATTTCAATATAATAACTATTTTTTGTGTTTTTTTAAACGTTTCTGCAAAATTGCTATATGAAACCCCGGGTGCTGACGCACCCGGGGCATTTTGCAACCTTTTTATCATTTAAGCAGCTTCGTATTTCAGCTGATAGACCTTGCCGTTTTCAATGGGGGTCTGGTCCACGCCGGTGAGGGCATATTCGCCGTCAATGTAGAACGCCCAGTAGGCGTTGTCCTCTTCATAGACAGCCTTTTTACCCTCCACCTTGGCGATATACATACCGTAAGGGCCTTCCGCACCCTCGATGATACCCTCTTTAATCAGGTAGTCGCCCAAAAATTCCTCGCTGGAGGTGACCCGGTAGGTCTTTACAATGCCATCCTGGTGGACGATCTCCAAAGTGAATTCCTTGGGTCCCAATGTGCCGCCGGGACGGAACATAAAATATGCCACGCCCAGCAGCGCCACCACCAGCACTGCCACAATCAGCAAAATTACGGTTTTCTTGTTCATACAATTGCCTCCTAAAAATAAAAGTGCCCCGGTGCCAATATGCACCGCGGCCGATTTTCCGCGACAAACGCCCCTTTTGTAGATCGCAAAAGGAAGGAGAGCCATTTCGTAGGTCTTCTGACTTATGCCTTGCAAGGGCGGTTGCATACCCCTGCGGACGGATTCGCCTTCCCGGTTGCCCAGTGACCGGCTTTCGCCTTGAATCCATCCGTCAGCATTTACAGCGGCGGTACCGTTCGGGAATCACACCCGATTATCTTGTTCAGCGACCGGGGTTCTTCGCCCGGGCCGCCACGAAACGGTTTATTCGATTGTCAAAATCATTGTAGCACAAGTCTTTTTCCTTGTCAATGCAATAAATCGGGGCGGCTTGCGCCGCCCCAAAATGCTTTATTCTTCCGTTGTTTCCGGCAGCTCCTGGGTGGGCTGCTGTACTACCACCACAGGGGGATTGTTGTCCGTAGCGGCCATCTTGCCGCCCAGAACGCCCATAATCAGGCTCTTGATATCGATACCCATACCGGCGCTGATGCCCTCGGTGACCTGGGTAGTGCCGTTGACGATATCGGAAATCAGCTTGGCGCTGTTGCCCTCACCGTACATGGTGATCTTATCCACCTTGCTCAGAGGCTCTGCCACATTCTTGGCGATCTCCGGCAGGGCAGCCATAATCATTTCGATCACAGCAGCTTCGCCGTACTTCTTCATAGCCTCAGCCTTCCGGTCGATACCCTCGGCTTCTGCCAAAGCCTTCAGACGGATGGCCTCGGCCTCGGCTTCACCCACGGCCCGGATACCTTCGGCTTCCCGCTGGCGCTCGATCATCTTTGCCTCTGCTTCTTTGGTGCGGCGGAACAACTCTGCCTCAGCTTCCTGCTCGGCTGCGTAACGCTCGGCGTCCGCCTTGGCGCGAATCTCTGCGTCCAGGGTCTGCTTCGTGACCTCGACCTCTCGTGCCCGCAGCTCAGCGGTACGCTCTGCACGGGCGATATCGGCATTGGCGGAAGTGACTTCGATGGACTTTCTCTGCTGCTGCTCCTGGATGGAGTAGGCGGCATCAGCTTCTGCCTTCTTCACATCGGACTGCTGCTTCAGCTCGGCCTGGCGGATGGCCAGGGAGTTCTGCTTTTCGGCAATTTCCATCTCGGACTGGACCTTGGCATCGTTGGCTTCCTTGGCAGCCTGTGCCTGGGCAATGGCGATATCCCGGTCTGCCTGGGCCTTGGCAACAGCCGCGCCCTTTTTGATCTGGGAAATGTTATCAATACCCAAGTCCTCGATGACATTGTTCTGGTCAGAGAAGGACTGGACATTGAAGGAGATCATCTCCAGGCCCATCTTCTGCAGGTCAGGAATGGCATTCTCCTGCACACGCTCACCGAAAGCCTTCCGGTCGGTGACCATTTCCTCCAGGCGCATCTGGCCTACGATCTCACGCATATTGCCTTCCAGGGTGTCCTGGACACGGCGAATAATCATCTCTTCGCCCTCGTTCAGGAAGAACTTGGAGGCCAGGGCCATCATTTCCTCGCTTTGGCCGATACGGATCTTCACCGTGGCGTCCACTTTCACATTGATGTATTCCGCGTTGGGGACATAGTCGGTGGTTTTTACATCCACGGAGAACATTTTTAAGGAAAGCTTATCCATTCGCTCCAGGAAGGGGATACGGATACCGGCCTTACCGATGAGGATCCGGGGTTTGCGGAAGCCGGAGATCATATAGGCGGTATCCGGGGGTGCTTTTACATAGCCCACAAGGATGATGAATACCAAAATTGCGATCACAGCCAAGGCGCCTAACAAAATTTCCATAGCGATTTTCCTTTCTTGTTTTTGTTGTTTTATTTTCCGGGCGATTCGTAAATCGCCTACGATTTTATCTGCAATTTTGCAGGGGATTGCCACACCAGTTTGCGAACTGGTTCGCAATGACCGTTTTAGAACCGTTGGGGATGCCGGTCCTGTCCATTGCTTAATTACCCATCAGCAGCTGGGCAAGCTTGGAATTGGCATCCAGGATCACGGTATTTTCCGTGCCGGTCAGGCTCTTTTCCAATGCATCCAGCGCCAGAATGAACTCATAGAATTCCTGCTTATCCTTGCTGTCATAGGCCGCTGCCAACAGCCGCATATACTCCGCTTCGCCCTCAGCTTCCAGCTTTGCTGCCGCTGCCTTGGCATTGGACACCAGGATATTCACCTGCTTATCCACATCGTTGCGGATGATGGAGGCATCGTAGTTGCCATCGGCGGTAAACTTGGAGGCCATCTGATTTCGCTCGGAGATCATACGGGAGTAGACCGCGTTCAGGTTGCTCTCCGGCAGATCAAATCGCTTGATCTTCACATCCAGCACATTGATGCCGTAAACGGTGGCCTTTTCGTTGACGGTGGTGGCGATACCCTCGTAAATTTCGTTACGCTTGCCGCCGTCTTCCATATTGATAATGTCCGCCTGGGCCAAAGTACCCATGGCATTTTTCAGGGCGGTATAGGTCTGGTCGCCCAAACGCTGCTCGGCAACAGAGGTGCTGCCCAGGGTCTGATAGAACTTCAGGGGGTCGGAGATCTCCCACAGCACATAGCAGTCCACGGTCATATTCTGCTTATCCAGGGTGATGACCTCGGAAGGGGGGATGTCATAGAGCTGGGTGGCGTTGGAGAAATACTTCACGCTATGCAGGAAGGGGACTTTGAAATGCAGGCCGGGCTTGTCGGTGGTGGACACGATCTTGGAGAACTCCACCACGCAGGCGTGCTGGTCTTCCCGGACGGTATAAAAGCTGCTGCCGGCCAAAACCAGCACAAGTACGATGATAATGCCGAAAATAATTGTCTTTTTCATCCGTTGTTACCTCCTGTTACCATGGATTCCAGGGGCAAAAGCATCTGCACATTGGAACCCTCGCCGGCGGTATTGATATAAAGCTTCACACCGGGCAGCACCTTGGAAATCGCCTCGTAATACATACGGGAGCGGGTGATGCCGGGGTTTTGGGCATATTCGGCGTACATTGCCTGGAACATTGCCACTTGCTCTGTCGCCTCATTGATACGCTTCTGCTTGAGATATTCTGCGTTCTGAATCAGCTTATCCGCCTCGGCCTGGGCCTGGGGCAGCTGGGCATTCTGATAGGCCTTGGCCTCGTTGACCACGGTCTCAGCCTGCTGCTTTGCGGTTTCCACCGCCTTAAAAGCCTCAACCACCTCGGTGGTGGGCGGCTCGGAGTCCTGGATCTTCACATCCACCAGGGTCAAGCCGATGTTATACTCGCCCAGAATCTGGGTCACCAGGTCCTTGACCTGCATCTGGATATTTTCCTTACCGTCGGTGAGTACCGCATCCACTGTGGTGGAGCCAACCACATTGCGCACCTGGCTCTGAATGAGATTCCGCAGGATGGTCACCGGGTCACCGGAAGCGTAGAGATAGGCCACCGGGTCGGAAATCTTATATTCCACGAAGAAATCCACATTGACGATGTTGTAATCGCCGGTAATCATGGCTGCCGCCTCCGGCTTGACCGTGTAGCCGTCGCCGTTTTCGTTGGGGGCGTAGCCCAGCTCGAACTTGTGGTAGACATTCACATCCACCTTCTGCACCTT
>JAEIGA010003938.1_pt1 | contig 23063 bp, 17 predicted proteins | sample 9270691 | NCBI WGS metagenome assembly JAEIGA01 (sample SAMN17057246, study PRJNA624740) | gut metagenome | biome: biome; isolation source: fecal sample | host: Bos grunniens | place: China: Xizang | collected 2019 | reverse complement strand
GGAAACGGTAGTCTTGTCTTTGGTGTTTTCCATGGTGAGATTGTGAGTTTGGTTTTGGCGAATTAACTATACCATCTCTTCTTCTGGAGAGCACCTTTTTTTGTGCTCTCGCCGTGTCGCATTTAATTTTGCCATTCTCACGCATAGCAATCCTCCCCCCTTTTTGCTTTACATACGCCACCGCTTTCTGGTAGAATAAAGTACTAATTGATACCATCCTCCACCCCCGATATGCGTACCTTTCTTTCCTTACTCCTGACAAGTGCCCTGAGCACAGGCGTAGTCTGTGCGTCTGTCGACTATCCCGGCACGGCCCCGGCAGAAGCGCAATCCAGCCTGAAGGGCTACAAAAACAACTGGACAGGAACACTGAACAACAAACTCTTTACCGCCAGCTACCAGGGTGGCAGCAAAGGAGTGAGTCTCACCTCGCTGAAAACAGCCGGGGGAGAAGAACTGCTCAATGCCGACTCTCTCCCCATCTTCTCTATCAGAATGATTGATGGCAAGGTGTACACACCGGCCAACATGAAATGCCACTCTGTCAATTCCGAAACACTCACGCCCGATGAATCAGCAGTCAAACTCTCCAGCAAGCTCCCGGGTAAGGCTCTGACTGCAACCTTCAGCGCACCGGATGCTTCCTTCCAGGTACAATGGAAGGCTGTTTTGAGGGATGGCTCACACTACCTCCGCCAGGAGCTCAACATCACCGCCGCCAGAGAAAGTTACATCAGCACCATCACGGCACAGCAATGCCATGTCACTGGTGGCACCACACCCACCATTTCCGGCAACACCACGCATGGGCGGATTGTGATGAACAACAAGATTTTTGCAGGGCTGGAAACCCCTATGTCCATAATGACTGCGGGTTCTCAGGGAAAAGTGGAAACACCCTGGAATCCCGGCGCATGGATGCCGGAATCCTTTGCCGATGCATTCAGCATTCCGGCATCGTTCGAGAAGCAGTATGGCAAGACCTACAGCGACAAGCACGGGCCTGTCATGGTTTATCTGCGCACAGCAGAAGGACCTGTCAGATTCGAAAAGGGAGGTGACTGCAATATCACGTTCCAGTACAAGAGCGGCACGCACCGGCTCAATATACTGGGTGTGCAACTTCTCGACAATGCAGATGCCGTGGTAAGCGAAGATGTGCACAAGGGCAGCACCGGCCATACAGGCAATGCCAACACCTACCACATCACCGTACCGGCAGCAGGTGAATACAAACTCCGCTACTGGGTGGAAACCCGCACAGAAAGCATCACCAGCGCAGGTAATATCGTGCTTTCCCTGCCCCTTGCAAAGGAGGAATCTGTCATTGACAACACGCCCGAGCGACTGGTAAAGGGTATCTGGCAGCGCAAGGCACCTCTGCAAGCCGGGGATTCATGGAAGGTATCTTCCGTGCTCGGACTTGTTGCTCCGGGGCAGCAGCGCCGCTCTTTCCTGGCATACAGCGAGCGCGAACGCGCCGTTCCCTACCGCCCCTTCATACACTACAATGACTGGTACGAAATCGGCATTACCATCAATAACAACCCGGACCCGCTGAAGCGCAACAGCGAGCACTGGCAGCTCAAGACTATCAGCACCTGGTACCGCGAGTTGTACAAGAAGCGTAACACCACCATCGATGCCTTCGTGATTGATGACGGCTGGGACGACTTCAACAGCCTCTGGGGCTTCCACAGCGGCTTCCCCAACGGCTTTGAACTGTACAACGTACTGGCCGGCACCATGAAAGCAGGTATCGGCACCTGGCTTGGTCCGGTCGGTGGATACGGCCATGCCAAGAGCCTCCGTCTTGGTTTCTGGAATCGCAATCACCCCGACAACCAGATTGGCAACTTCCAGCTGTCCAACAAGGAATACTTCGATGCCTTCATCGGCCGCTGCTCCCAGATGGTACGCGACTACGATATGCGCTACTTCAAGTTCGACGGTATCTCTGATAAATTCCATGCCAAGGGGCCCGGCAATACAGAAGATGCAGAGGGCATCATCCGCGTGCTTACAGCGCTCCGCCAGGCCCGCCCGGACATTTATCTCAATACCACGGTAGGTACGTGGGCCAGCCCGTTCTGGGTTCAGTTCTCGGATGCCACATGGCGTCAGGAGAATGACTTCGGCCAGGAAGGCAATGTGGGCGATGCCCGTGATAAATGGATGACCTACCGCGATCGTCTGGTGCATGAAGTCTATGTAACAGGTGCTCCGTTCTGCCCCCTCAACTCCATCATGACCCATGGCCTCATCATCACGAAGAACGGGCCGCCCCGGGTCATGAGCAAGGACCCCGCCAACTGCATCAAGGAAATGCGGACAGCCTTCGGTTTCGGTTCTTCCCTGCAGGAACTTTATGTGGACCAGGACCTCATGGGGCAGAAAGACGGCATGCTCTGGGATGAACTCGCCAAGTGCATTCAGTGGATTCGCTCCAACAAGGATGTTCTGGCAGACATTCACTGGGTGGGCGGTAATCCCTGGGACCGCACCCGGATGGATGGCGATATTTACGGCTGGGCTGCGTGGAACCCCGCCAAGTGCGTTCTGACCCTCCGCAATTCCTCCGGCAAGGCCAGGACCCTCACTACCACGCTCCGCGAAGTGCTGGATGTGCCACCCTCTGTCAAGGGTGCCGTCATTCTCCGCAATTCCTTCAGCGACCAGCGCCCCCTGCCTGGCATTACCGATACTGTGGTAGATGTGGACACCCCGGTCTGCTTCACCCTCAAGCCCATGGAGGTCTTTGTGTGGGAAGGAGCCCCTGCCAACTAAGCTCTCAGAAACAATACAGGCAGTAAATCTGTCTACCCCCCTCCCTGGTCGTGCGTGTCTGCAAAATGTGACACGCACGACCTTTTTTCTTGTCTAATCTAGAATGATTCGATATAATGCACGCAACAACACTTATGGTCAATTCAAAATCAAGCAGCAACAGAAGCATGGCCACGAGTCTGGTACGCCGCGCCGGAGTACGCATGACACAGCAGCGCCGCGCCGTATTAGAGACAATTCTTGCCTCGCACGACCACCCCACCGCCGCCCTTATTTTCGAGCGAACCAAGGCACACATGCCGGGCATCTCGCTGGCCACAGTCTATAACTGTCTGGAAACCATGGCAGAGGCTGGTATCATCAACCACCTGAATTTCGACAATGGCCCCTCTCGCTTCTGCCCGAACCTGGAGCCACACGTCCACCTGCTGGACGACACCAGCAACCGCGTGCTGGACATCCAGCTCAAGCCGGGATTGCGGCCAGAAGATGTGTTTGATTTACCGGAAGGCACCTGCGTGACACGCATGGACGCTTGCCTCCACGGCAATGTTCCTGTATAATTACCAGCAGCAATGAGTCTGGTCATCAAAAATCTTCATGCGCGTGTAAAGGACGGCGCACCGATTCTCAACGGAATCAATCTGGAAATCACTAAGGGTGAGGTGCATGCCATCATGGGACCGAACGGATCCGGCAAATCCACCCTTTCAAAAGTGCTCTGCGGCCACCCGGATTACGAAGTCACCGCCGGCAGCGCAGAGCTGGACGGCATGGACCTTCTCTCCATGAGTGTGGATGAACGCAGCCGCGCCGGGCTCTTCCTGGCATTCCAGTACCCTGTGGAAGTACCGGGTGTGACCAATGCCAACTTCATGCGAGCCGCGCTGCAGGCCCGCCTGCCCAAGGGCGAGGAGATTGACGCCGTGGGCTTCTACAAGGAACTGCGCGGCAAGATGAAGCAGCTGGGCATGGACCCGAAGTTCACCGCCCGAGCCGTGAATGAAGGCTTCTCCGGCGGTGAAAAGAAGCGCAATGACATTCTGCAGATGATGATGCTCAACCCCAGCTACGCCATTCTGGATGAAACAGACAGCGGGCTGGATGTGGATGCCCTCCGCATTGTTTCTGAGGGCGTGAACGCCATGCGCGCCCCCTTCCGCAGTTTCCTGGTCATCACGCACTACAAGCGCCTGCTCGATTACATCCGCCCGGATGTGGTGCATGTGCTCTACAAGGGTGAAATTGTGCGAACAGCCGGTTTCGAGCTGGTAGACCACATCGAGCAGCATGGCTTTGATTTTCTGAAGAACGAGGAGGCCTGATGGACGAATCCGCTTTCCAGAGGGATACCCGCGGTGCATTCTCCATGCCGGAGAATCACAAGTACGATGCAGGCTATGGTCTCACAGAAGAGACGATTGACTACATCTGCGATGCCAAGGGCGAACCGGACTGGCTGCGCCAGTTCCGTAAGGATGCCCTCCGCAAGTTCAATGAAATGCCCATGCCCTACCACTGGGCACCTGAGGACATCCGTAATGTAGATTTCGAGAACTTCCGCTACTATCTCTCGCATGGTGCCACCCCCAGCCGCAGCTGGGACGAAGTGCCGGAGGACATGAAACGCACCTTCGAGCGCCTCGGCGTGCCGGAGCAGGAACGCGCCTTCCTGGCCGGTGTGGATGCCCAGTACGACTCTGAGACCGCCTACACCAACATGCGCGAGGAGCTGCAGAAGCAGGGCGTCATCTTTGTGAACTCCACAGAAGGCCTCAAGGAATACGAGCACATCTTCCGCCCCTGGTTCGGCAAGGTCATTCCCGTAGGCGACAACAAATTCTCGGCCCTCAACCACGCTGCATTCTCCGGCGGGTCATTCATCTACGTGCCCAAGGGCGTAAAACTCGCCCAGCCGCTGCAGGCCTACTTCCGCATCAACTCCGAAAGCATGGGGCAGTTCGAGCGCACCCTCATCATTGCCGATGAAGGCGCTGAACTCATGTACATGGAGGGTTGCACCGCCCCGCAGTACGATAGCGCTACCCTGCACTCCGGCGTGGTGGAGCTTGTGGCTCTCAAGGGGGCGAAAATCCAATATGTCACCGTGCAGAACTGGTCCACCAATGTGTACAACCTGGTGATTCAGCGCGGTCTGGCCATGGAGGATGCCGAAATTCGCTGGATTGACTGCAACCTGGGCTCCGGGCTCACCATGAAATACCCTGCCGTGGTGCTGCAGGGCCGCCGCGCCCGTGGCGAGGTGGTCAGCATTTCTCTGGCGCACAGCGGCCAGCTGCAGGATACCGGCGCCCGCATGATTCATGCCGCTCCCGAAACCACCTCCAACATCGTGGCCAAGTCCATCTCCATCGGCGAGGGTCGCGCCAGCTACCGCGGTGAGGTGAAGGTTCTCAAGGGTATGAAGGGCTGCAAGAACAACACCGAATGCGATGCCCTGCTCATCAACGCCGCCAGCCGCACAGACACCTACCCCGCCATCACCGTGAACGGCAATGCCAGCGCCGTGCAGCACGAGGCCTCTGTCTCCCAGGTGGATGAGGAGATGCTCTTCTACCTGCAGCAGCGCGGGCTCACCCGCGCACAGGCCATGAGTCTGGCAGTAAACGGCTTCATTAACGACCTGGTGAAGGAATTCCCCATGGAATACTCCGTGGAGCTTCGCCGCCTCATCGACCTGGAGATGGAGGATTCCATCGGCTAACCCCCAACTGCACCGCATCACACTATGGATTTCCCCCAGAACATGAGCATGGAAGAAGCCTTCGCCCTGGCCGAAGCCGAGGCAAAACTCAACGCTGCACTCGCTGAAAGCAAGGCCCGGTTTGAGAAGGCAGAGATTCCCAACCGTCTCAACGAAGACTGGCGCTTCGGCCGCCCGCACAAATACGCTAAGGAACTGGCAGAATTACTGCAGGGCAACACGCCCGATACAGGCTCTGCCGAAATTCAGGGCTGCGATGAGGAGGCTGTTCGCCTCACCCCCGAGGATGATGACCTGCGCCAGACAGAAATGCTCATGCCCACCATCGGGTCCGATGCCCTGCTCGGGCTTCACCTCAAGCGCTTTGGCAAGGGCTATGCCCTGTATCTTGAAAAGAGCTACGATTCACCTATCATCATCAACTACCGCAGCTCCGGACTCTACACCCCCAGCACTTTCATCATGGCTGCTCCCGGAGTGCAGGCCCATATCATTGAAAACATTCACTGCGAAAACGGGGCCACCATCTTCGCCGCCCGCAACATCCAGGTGGCAGAGGGTGCCAGACTCAAGGTAGAGCTGCACGCTTTCTGCCCCGGTGTGGAACAGGTACAGGGGCGCTGCATGGTCATCACCAATATTCAGAACATGGGTGGCGAGGTGCGTCACCTCACCAATTTCCTGAATCTTGACTGGGCCCGTGAAGAAACAATAGCCGAAATCTATACCGAAGGCTCTGACACTCAGCTCTATTCCTCCAATACACCACTGGAGCATATGGTGCTTGACCAGCACACCCGCCAGGTACACCATGCAGGTGGAGCCGTAAGCAATCTTCTTTACAAAAACGTGCTGGAGGACAAAGCCACCGCCACTTTTGCCGGTAATATCTATGTAGCGCCCGGTGCACATAACACCGATGCCTACCAGAGCAACCGCAACCTCATGCTCAGCGAGGATGCCACGGTCAATTCCCTGCCCGGCCTGGAGATTCTGGCAGATAAGGTACGCTGCTCGCACGGCAGCGCCTCCGGCCCCATGGATGAGGAACAGCTCTTCTACCTGCAATCCCGCGGCATTTCTGAACACGATGCCCACAAACTCATTGCTCTCGGCTTCGTGGAAGAAGTGGATAACAAGTTCAACGCGCCTTTCTGACCCCATCTGAGGCTCGCAGAGCCGAGAAATAAGTCGCAGCAAGCTGCTCCGTGAAACCCTCCCTCCGATCGGAGAAACTTCGGTCAGATATCCTATTCATCATCACCACACCACCACACAAATCAACTCTGAGGCTCGCAGAGCCGAAATTTCACTGAGTTCCAACGAAGTTTCGTTGAGCGCAGCGAAATTTCTCTGAGCTCTGCGAAGTTTCACTTCTCTCGAAATAAGTCGCAGCAAGCTGCTCCGTGAAACCCTCCCTCCGGTCGGCGAAACTTCGGGCTTTGCCCTCAGCGAAATTTCCCTGAGCTCTGCGAAGTTTATCATTACCACTATCTTCTCTCCGATCATGCAAACCTCAACCAAAAAAGGAAAACTTTTAAGAACATCTATTTCTCTATCCGTCAGTATCGTTCATCTATATGACCATATCGAGAAAAAAAGCTACCTCAAAAACCAGTTAGCTCGCGCAGCTACAGCAATTGGTGCCAAATATACATGAAGCAACCTACGCAGAAAGCAGCGACGATTTCATTCATAAACTCCGCATAGCGCTGAAGGAATGCCACGAAACCGAATATTGGCTTACGATATTAAGCGAAAGCATGCCCCATTTGGCAGAAGACGCACAGCTTTTACGAAAAAAAGCCGGAGAAATTCGATTTATGCTCATTTCCAGCATTAAAACAAGGCTTGATTCATCTAATAAGGCAAAGCAGAAATAAGTCGCAGCAAGCTGCTCTGCGAAGTTTCACTTCTCTCGAAATAAGTCGCAGCAAGCTGCTCCGTGAAACCCTCCCTCCGGTCGGCGAAACTTCGGGCTTTGCCCTCAGCGAAATTTCCTTTGCTTTGCAAAGTCAGTTAAACTTTACTCGCTTCGCTCGTTCAGATATATATTATTCATCATCACTACACAATCAACTCTGAGGCTCGCAGAGCCGAAATTTCACTGAGTTCCAACGAAGTTTCGTTGAGCGCAGCAAAATTTATCTGAGCTCTGCGAAGTTTCTCTTCTCTCGAAATAAGTCGCAGCAAGCTGCTCCGTGAAACCGACCTTCCGGTCGGAGAAACTTCGGGCTTCGCCCTCAGCGAAATTTCCTTTGCTTTGCAAAGTCAGTTAAACTTTACTCGCTTCGCTCGTTCAGATATATTCTTCTTCGTCACCTCCGTATGCACCAGTTACTTCTACGCTTCTCTCTCCTCGCGCTTCTGGCCACAGGCATAGTCTCTGCCCAGCCATCTCAACCCATAAGCGAGCAGCCGGCTCTCATTCCCCTGCCGCTTCAGTATGAACAGCAGATGAACCAGCCGGGCTTTCTGCTGACGGGCGGCATCAAGGCAGACACCGCCACCAGCCACAGCGAACTCGGACGAGCCGCTATCCGGGCGCTCATGGCAGCAGGCTTCGAGATGCATCCTGAGGAAACGGAAGGAAACCTGCGCGTCGTGCCCATCAACCACATCAACCCCGAGGCCTATTCCCTGAAAATCACCCCGCAGGAAATCCTCATCGGCATAGCCGGCCCGCAGGCGCTGCCCGCAGCCGCGCAGACTCTGGCCCAGGCCGTGGTGCATGATTCAGCCGGCCAGCCGGCCCTGCCAGCCATGCATGTGGATGATTACCCAGCGTTGCAGCACCGCGGTATCATGCTCGACCCCAGCCGCCACCCCATCAGCGTGAAAGACACGAAGCGCCTACTCTCCCTCATGGCGCGCTACAAGCTCAACCGCCTGCACTGGCACCTCTGCGATGACCAGGGCTGGCGCATCGAGATTAAGAAATATCCGCGTCTCACCGCCATAGGCAGCAAACGACCGGAAAGCTCTGACTGGGTGAACCAGAAGCAGAAGGACGGCAAACCGGTGGAGTTCTTCTACACTCAGAACGACATCCGAGAAGTCGTGGAATATGCCCACTCTCTCGGCATCACCATCATCCCCGAGATAGAAATCCCCGGCCACGCCTGCGCCGCTGTAGCGGCCTACCCGGAACTGGGCAACCAGGACAGCCCCGGCTTTGCCCCCAGGGTCGAGACCGGCTGGGGGGTATTCACCCATGTGATGGCACCCTGCGACTTCACGTTCCGATTTATAGAGGATGTGCTGGCAGAAGTCTGCGAGCTCTTCCCCCGCGCTCCCTACATCCATATCGGCGGCGATGAAGTGCCCCACGACCAGTGGAAGTCCAGCCCGGCAGCCCAGGCTTTCATGAAGCAGCACGCCTACACCCACGAAAGCCAGATTCAGGACCACTTCACGCACTTCTGCGCCCAGGTGCTCCGCAAGCTCGGCCGCCGCATGGTCGGGTGGGACGAAATCATGAGCGCTCCCCAGCTCCCGCAGGATGCCATCGTCATGGCATGGCGCAGCATGGGCCATGCCCGCATCGCCGCCAGCCGCGGTCACCAGGTCATCCTCTGCCCCATCCAGAGCTTCTACTTCAACTTCTCCCAAGGCAACGACCCAGCCGATTCTTTCTATACCGGTCTCTCCGGGTTCGATAACATCAACTGGCAGCACATTCTGGCCTTTGACACACGCATAAATGGAGGCAAGGTCATCGGCATGCAGGCCAACCTCTGGAGCGAATGCATCCCCTGCATGCGGAAGCTCGAATACATGCTTGTGCCCCGCATCTGCGCCCTGGCAGAAAAGGCCTGGTACTACCACAGCAGTTCTGCTCCGGCAGCAGAGCACTTCGGGCAGCGACTCCAGGCTCATTATCCCTACTTTGATTCGCTCCAGCTGAACTTCCGGCAGGAAGATGGCACGCCCCGCCTATATACGGCTCGCTGAGAGGCCGTATACAGGCACGGAGCAGTTCTGTCATCTACTGAGCATTCCCGGGAATGCAGTGTTCTGTTGCTCCTGTTTCTGAGGATTTCCTTCTGATGCCACAAGCATGCCGGATGCTGTGTACTTAGCTGCCTGACTCTGTATTTTATAACGTGCTTATCATCAGAAGGTCAGAAAGCAAGCTCTTCTATGTGACCTTACGGGGTGATCTATGTTTTCCGCGCGGACGCCCTGTCGGTCGTTATTCTATTCTCGGAAGTAGAAAATGGCTCTTTTTTACTCTGTCCTTGATTTACAGGACAATTAGAACCAGAAAGAACCTGAAATTACAGTTTTTTTTGATTTTTTTCGTTCATAAAATGATAAATAGTCTGTACACAGCATCCGGCATGCTGTATACTCAATCCGCTGCGGTGTGCAGGAGAACTTTCCATCGCGCGAGGAATTATCCGACCCGCTGCGGCAACAATCCAATACCATATCTCATTATACTTATGAAAAAAACGTTAATTACACTCATGGTTCTTGCCGGTGTAGCTGCTGCGAGCACTGTATACGAACCATTGAAGGATACAACAACAACGGAATCATTTACAGGAGAGAGCATACCGACAAACATAACACCTGTTGGTTGGTTGAATTCCTCATCTTACAAAACAGGGGTAACGATTGATGCCTCCGCAAACAGTATCACATTTGCCGGCAATGACTGGAACCGAGTGTATGCCGATTACCGCTTCGAAAATCTCATAACTCTGGGTAAGGAGCAGGTTCTCACGTTCTCGTTTACTATTGATCGTCCGACTACTGTCGAGGGTTCTGGCGAGAATCAAGTCACGAAGTCTCTTTCTTCTGCCACGGTTGCCTTCGTAGGAAGCGAGAAGGCCATCGTTATGGGTCACGATGAATCAGGCTTTACAAGTGCGTATTCCAAACTTCAGGTTGGTACAAGTTCCAATGTTGCAGATGCAACAACTGGTGTGGGTGCTCATGGTTACCTCTTCGCCAATGCTTATGGTGCTGTTGCAAGTGTGACATCATCGGCCTCTCTGGACGGCGGTGTTCCCTTTGGTACATCTACCATTTCCGGGTCTATTTCATGGGTTGATGATCAGTTTGTACTGACCATGAGTTCATCCGAGGTACAAGAAGGTGAAATTACATACGAGCTGGGAGAAAACGTGGATCTTCGCGACATTGTCATTTCCATGAATGCCACAACATCCACAAAACCCACCATCAGCAATCTGCGAATGGAGATTGCAAGCGTTCCCGAGCCCGCCACCGCTACGCTGAGTCTGCTGGCTCTTGCCGGTCTGGCTTCCCGCCGCCGCCGTAAGTAAAGAGACTGCAATATCGGGACTCATCCCGGTTCAAAAAAATCACTACAAAGGCAGGCATCTTGCAAAAGCAGGATGCCTGCTTGAATTTACCTTATCCGGCGGTATATGTTGATTCTCTATGCAAGAGAAATCAATTGCCCGATGGCTGTTAAAGGATAGTGTGCTGAACGTAGCAGATGCCGCCCGACTGATACTGGAGATGCAGGAATTACTGGGAACAAAGAGCAAGGAATTGCAACGGCATGAGCTGATTTTGCTCATGCGGCGGGTTATACAGGAGGGTGCGAGCAAAATTGAGAACGATGAACAAACGGCAACTCTCGAATCAGCCATGTGGAGCTGCATCGAAGAAAAAACGGCCTATCTTCGCCCGGTTTCTCTGCGGGATTTAAGATATTTTGCCCGCCGCATACTGAGCAGCAGGAATGCCGCAACCCTGAAACTTCGACACGCAACAAGTTCTGAATGTAGAAGAATTCTTCAGGAAGCTCATGGGAACAGCAAATCCGCCTATGTGAAAGCGAGAGCCATCCTGCACAGCGTCTTCAATTATGGAATAAGAAGAGAGTGGTGCGATTCCAATCCGGTCAGCCGGTTAGATAAGCCAAAGGTACAGGAGAAAGCCATAGAGCCGTTGACGCTGAATGAAGTGCATCAATTGAAACAAGCTGCAAGGGAAAGCGATATGCTCTTGTCTCTGAAATTGATGCTCTACGGCGGTATTCGGCCTGCAGAAGTTGCAAGGCTTCGCATGGATGATATCTGCTGGAACGAAAACGAGGTCATAATCCGCCCCTGTGTAAGCAAGACGGGAGGAGGTCGTTCTGTTCCCTTACGCGGATGCAGCAGGATTCCGGACTGGCAGCGCATCATTCCAAGGAACTGGGCCAGGCGATGGAAGGAGTTAAGAAAGAAAGCCGGTTTTTCGAAGTGGACACCAGATGCCTGCCGGCACACCTTTGCCAGTTACCATGCGGCGTATTTCCGCAATCTGCCCATGCTGCAGCTGGAACTCGGGCATGGTGATCTGGATTTAATCCGCTCGCGTTACGTACGCCCCGCTGTTTCGTCTGATGCAAAATTATTCTGGGAAAACGCTGATGAATAAAAGAGAATTTATAAGCAGAATAAACTTACATTATTCATCATATCTGCAGCCCCCCCTGAAGCGACCGGGAGGGAGCAAAAGGAAAACAGGAGAACGACCATGCTGAAAAAGCCCGAGAAAACAATGAATTTCAGTACTCGGAAACGAGTTTTTTCCTTTACCTGCGCTTTGAAACATGGTATAAATCTAACCAATCATGAACAGATTTATCTTATCAATATTTCTGGCAGCATTATGGTGTGCAGGAACGAGCACGGCCGAGGTTAAATTTCCCGGTAAATCAATGCCGGGCAAAGCAACGGTGGAGTGCAGTGGAACAAGTGCGAGTCTGAAGAACAAAATGTTCACCGCCTCTTTCCGGAAAGATGGAAAAGGTGTTGTTTTTGACGGGCTGAAACAGGCAAACGGAGACGTAGTTGCGGAGAAGGGAACAAACCTCTTCACCCTCTCCCTGGCCGATGGTAAAACCTGGACCTCCCAGGAAATGACTGCTTCCAAGCTGGAGGAAATCAAACTCCCGGTAAAGGAAAAGAGTCCGCAGATTGCAGAGCGGATTCCGGGTAAAGCCGTAGGATGCACCTTTACAACTCCGGATAAGAACCTGGAAGTCAGATGGCGGGCAGTACTACGCAATGATTCGCACTATCTCCGGCAGGAACTGGAAATCAAGGCTCTCAAGGATACCGCCTTCAAACGCCTGACACCTCTTGAATACAACATCCGCAAGGGTGGCATTCCCAGGATATCCGGCAACACCTCACACGGCCGGCTTGTGGTGAACAACCTGGTATTCTGTGGTCTTGAAACCCCGATGAGCATCATGTCTGCCCCCGGAGGAAACGCGGAAGAGCAAGGAAAATGGGATCCTGAAAGCTGGAGTGCCGACTCATTCTCCCAGGTATTCGCAGTACCTGAATCCATTACGAAGAAATACGGAAAGAAATACAGCGAGAAATCCGGTCCCACGGTTCTGGGCATCACTGTTGCAGAAGGCCCGGTTTCATTTGCAGATAAAGGAAAATGCCAGATTAAAATCGGAGGTAATCTGAACATTGTGGCGGTGCAGCTGCAGCCTGAAGAAAGCGATAGCATTGCCGCAGAAGATGTACACCCGGTTTCTGAAAAATCCGCTTACACCCTGAACGTGCCGGAAGCTGGTAAATACAACCTGAAAATATGGGTTGACACAAAGGATAAGGGCAATGTGAAAGGGAGCGGCACCATCAGCTATTCCCTGCCCTTGAAATCCGATGAGGACGACCAGTCCGGTGGCAAGGCCTCCCTGGTGCAGGGTGACTGGGAACGCAATACCACCCTGCAGGCCAACCAGAGCTGGGAGGTTTCCTCTGTACTGGGCTTTTTTGCTCCGAAGCAGAAACGGCGCTCCTTCCTGGCATACAGTGAGCGCGAGCGCGCAGTCAGCTACCGCCTGTTCATCCATTACAATGACTGGTATGAAATCGGCATCACCATTAACAACAACCCGGATCCCCTCGGGCGCAATTCAGAGAAATGGCAGCTCAACATGCTCGAAACCTGGAAGCGCGAAATGTTCCAGAAGCGGCGTACTCCGATTGACTGCTTCGTGATTGACGACGGCTGGGATGAATTCAACAGCCTCTGGGACTTCCACGCCGGTTTCCCCAACGGATTCTCTAAAATTGACAAGTCCATCCGCGCCATGAAGACGGGCCTTGGCACATGGCTGGGACCGGTGGGTGGTTATGGTTCAGCCAAGGACATGCGTCTGGCTAACTGGAACAAGAAGCACCCGGATAATCAGATTGGTAGTTTCCAGCTCTCCAACAAGGAATACTTCGATGCCTTCGTCGGGCGCTGTTCCCAGATGGTGCGAGACTACGAAATGCGCTACTTCAAATTCGACGGTATTTCCACCCACTTCCATGCCAAGGGGCCTGGTAATCTGGAAGATGCAGAAGGTATCATCCGCGTGCTGACGGCTCTGCGAAAGGCCAGAAGAGATATTTTCCTGAACACAACGGTAGGCACCTGGGCCAGCCCGTTCTGGTTCCATTACTCGGACTGTGTGTGGCGCCAGGAAAATGACTTCGACCAGGAAGGAAAAGTGGGTGATGCACGAGACAAATGGATGACCTACCGGGATCGCCTGGTGTATGAGGTCTTTGTGAAAGGGGCCCCCTTCTTCCCGATTAACTCCGTGATGACCCATGGCCTTATCATTACCAAGAACGGGCCTCCGAATGTCATGGACAGAACCCCGGAAAACTGCATCAAGGAAATGCGCGCAGCCTTCGGGTGCGGCTCCTCCCTCATCGAGCTTTATGTGGATGCTGACCTGATGAGTCAGGAAAACGGCAAGCTCTGGGATGAGCTGGCAAGCTGCATCAAATGGATACGGCGCAATGAGGATGTTCTGGCCGATCTCCACTGGGTCGGCGGTAATCCGTGGGATAGAGCAGCAGAGGAAGGTGATATCTACGGCTGGGCGGCCTGGAAACCCGGCAAATGTACGCTCACTCTGCGTAATTCCAGCGATAAGGAGAAAACCCTCACTACCACGCTGCGAAAGGTACTCGATGTGCCGCCGACGATCGGCTCTGACAAGGTAACCTTCCGCAGTTCGTTCAAGGACCAACGCATCCTGTCCGGCCTTGTGGGTAAAGGGGTGGATATCGACAAGGAAATCGACATCACGCTCAAGCCCTTTGAGGTTATCGTGCTGGAAGGCACCTCTGAAGCTGTTGCGGAAGCGGACGACGAGGACGATGCTGACTCCGGTAAAAAGAAAGGTAAGAAAAAGGGCAAGAAAAAGGGAAAGAAGAAGAAAAAATCTGCCTGATTTCTCCATAAGGCAAGCGGCGCTCCCCCGGGAGTGCCGCTTGCCTGTTTTTTTATGACGGACATGCTCGTGACATCAGCCCCGGGCCGATAAGAGCCCGACCAGGAACAGACAGGCGCAGGCCCGGAGGGTATGCTGCCGGCGAACCGGAACAACCGGCGGCAAAAGCTCATTCAGCCGGGCGTTCCTCTTGAAACTCCAGGTGCGGCGGCGCAGGGCCAGGTGCAGGTTACGACGCAGGGTGGCAACGACAGTGGTATTGTCTTCGAATTCAGGTATCATAGGGGTTTGGGTAGGGTTTGAATGGAATGCTGACCCCTGCCCCAACGCACACCCCGGCACAACTAGACAATGCTGCTGCATCTGTCGGCTCGGTTAATGGGTAGTCAGGGAGAGTCAACGCCGCTATACTAACAAATCTGCCACCCATTTACAAGCAGATTTTTCAGATTTCTTAAATAAAAGAGCCCCCTGCTTGGCATCAGGGGGCTCTATTTGCAAAAACCTTCTGTTTGTCTCTGTTTCGTTCAAGTGTGACGATTGCGCGTCTACCGGCAGGATAAGCTATTCATCCAGAGGGAAAATTTCATCGTGCACAAATACGAAATCGCTAAATGCAAGGCTTAATTCCTCAAACTTATTTAAGCTGATTTTCGAATCCGTCTTCGAACGGGCACGTTTGCGGGGCATCGACGGCTCTCTCGAAGACATATTCTCCGAGCTGCTGGCCACGTGATTCTCATATAAGCTCAGCAATTCCTTCCTGAGCAGCTTGATGTGCTGATTGAACTGGCGTTTCTGCTTGCCTGTCAGCTGTTCGAATGAAAAATCGTCTCCAGGGCACGGATCGAGCAACTCCTCCTTCCGGGCATCCCAGTACAGAGCACGGATGGACTCGATAGCCCGGTCACACGAAGCTCTATCCTTGATCCGGCCGACAATCTGCACAAGCTTGCGGGTGCGTTTGATTTCGCGCTTCACCCAGGCAGACAATGCCTCCTCTGCATTGACTTCCTCCGTGCCCTGTGGCGTGTCCTGTTCCTCATCTGCCTGCAAGGGGCAGCAAGGCAGAAGCAACACCCCTGCAAACAGCCACAGACTACGAAAAAGATTCACCATACTGCAAAATCAATAATCGCGTTTCAACAGGTAATCGTTGATGGCGAGAAGATTCTCGCGACGGCGGTCAGAGAACACATCGAGAGCAGCACGAGCTGCGGCCGTCAGTTCCCGAGCCTCGGACCGGGCATTATCCATACCCACCAGGGCGGGGTAAGTAGCCTTCTGCACCTTGGCATCCTTGCCAATGCTCTTACCCAGCACCTCCGGGGTGGAGGTCACATCAAGAATATCATCAATAATCTGGAAAGCCAGGCCCAGAGAACGGCCATACTCGGTCAGGGCATCGAGCTGCTCCGGCGTGCAGCCGGCGGCCATGCCGCCAAGGCGCACAGAGGCAATGATGAGCGCAGAGGTCTTGCCATGATGAATGGCCCGCAACTCCTCCACCGTCAGTTCACGGCCCTCGCCCTCCAGATCAAGCACCTGGCCACCGACGAGATGCAGGCTGCCTGTGCGGTAGGCCAGTTCGGCCACGTAGTCCCCGGCATCGTAGCGATCATTCGCCGGCACTCGCGCCAGCATGGCAAAAGCCTCTGTCAGCAGGGCATCGCCCGCCAGCACGGCAATACCCTCACCATATACCTTATGGTTGGTCGGGCGGCCACGGCGCAGGTCATCATTGTCCATGCAGGGCAGATCATCATGAATAAGCGTGTAGGTATGCAGAGCCTCGAGCGCGCAGGCGGCATCGAGGGCAACCTCTTCGCTGGCTCCGCAAGCCTTGGCCGCCTCAAGACACAGCAGAGGACGGATGCGCTTGCCACCGGCAAAGATGCTGTACCGCATAGCCTTGTGAATGGTGGAAGGCGCAGTATCCTCACTGGGTAACAGCTCGTTGAGCCGCTGCTCTATCCTGGCAGCTGTTTCGTTTATGAGAGCCTTGATGTCCATGACAGGAGGCAGAAAACGTTTTATGCACCCTTGACCAGCAGCTCGGCAATCTGCACGGCATTCAGAGCAGCGCCCTTGCGTACCTGGTCGCCCACAACCCAGAGATTGAGGGCATTATCGATGGCAATGTCCTTGCGGATGCGGCCTACATAACAGGTATCACCATTGGTGGAATCAAGCGGGGTCGGCCACACATTGTTAGCCACATCGTCCATGAGCTCCACGCCGGGCATGCCATTGTAGCAACCGCGGGCTCCCTCTACATCCACCGGCTTTTCAAACTGGGCAATGCAGGAAATGGAGTGGCTGCGGTAGACCGGCACGCGCACGCAGGTGCAGGTCACGTTCAGCTCCGGCAGATTCATAATCTTGCGGCCCTCGTTGAGCATCTTGAGCTCTTCCTTGGTGTAACCATTGTCAGCGAACTTATCAATCTGAGGAAGCACATTGAAGGCAATCTGGCGCGGGTAGGTCTTGATTTCTACAGGGTGGCCATCCACCAGAGCGCGCACCTGGTTCTCCAGCTCCGTGATGCCATGCTGGCCACTGCCGGAAACCGCCTGGTAGCTGCTGGCCACAATCGTCTTGAGGCCGTACTTGAGGTGCAGCGGATAAAGGGCCATCAGGGTGATGATGGTGGTGCAGTTCGGGTTGGCAATGATGTTGCGCGGATGATTGAAAGCGGCCTCGCCGTTGATTTCGGGCACCACGAGCGGCACATCCGGGTCCTGACGGAAGGCAGAGGAATTATCCACCACCACACAACCGGCAGCACCGGCAATGGGGGCGAACTCGCGGGAAATATCACCACCGGCAGCAAAAAGCGCAATGTCTACATCGCCAAAGGAATCAGCCGTCAGTTCCTGCACGGTGAGCATCTCACCACGGAAAGCAACCTGTTTACCAGCAGAACGATGAGAGGCCAGAAGTTTGAGCGAGGCCAGCGGAAAATTGCGGGTCTCAAGGCAGGAAAGAATCTCGACGCCCACCGCACCGGTGGCGCCCACGATAGCGACTCTGGGGGTATTCATGTTCATGAATGGTTTGTTTACAGGATGATATGGTGTGCCGCAGGCACGCGCGTAGTATACTCCGATTCATTCTGCGGAGCAAGCAAAATGATTGATTGTCTTTGGATTTCCGTTCGGCGGAGGCCGCGCGGGCCACCGGCATCAACGAATGAAGTGAGTCCATTCGCGGGGGGATGACAGCACCGGATGCTGCGGTCCGGCGGCTATACACTGCATCATCCAGGCCATATTCTGCCCCAGGTGGCGGAGGGTCTGTGCCCCCTCGGCATCCATCTGCACCTCGCCCGGGCGCATGCCGTAAATCATATTCCAGTAGAATGAGCTGACAAGCGGTTGATTATTGTAGGTAATGTACTTATTCAGGCGGTCCAGCGTAGTACTGGCACCCCCGCGGCGGGCCACGGCAATGGCGGCTCCCGGCTTGTAGGCCAGCTTGCTTCCGGCAGAATAATACAGGCGGTCGAGCAGCGCGCAGAGAGAACCATTCGGCCCGGCGAAATATGTGGGGCTGCCTATGACGATGCCATCAATGCTTTCCAGCTGGTCATAGATGGAGTTGTAGAGCTTATCCTTCATTCCACACCGCCCGGTCTTGAGGCATTGGCGGCAGCCGATGCAGCCCTGCACCGGCGCTGCGCCAATCTGCACAATCTCCGTTTCCACCCCGGCGGCATTCATAGCTTCTGCCACCATGCTGAGCGCCTGGTATGTATTGCCTGCAGCATTCGGGCTGCCATTGATAAGAAGAGCTTTCATAAGTTGCATTCTACCATTGACCAGGGGGGGGGCTCAAGGAAATAATACGCAGACAGAGCGCAGAATTGACCTCGCGGGCGCGTGTGTGCTATGATGACGGGCAATCAGTATGGATATGGACCTTTTCGAATTCGCCGCCAGCCAGCAGGAACAACAGCAGAGCCCTCAGGAACGCTATGCGGAACTCTGCGCCATTGTCCTGCATAACAATGAGCTGTACTACGCCCAGGCTCAGCCGGAGATTAGCGATGCTGAATACGATAAACTCTACCGCGAAATCGAAGACCTGGAGCGCGAACACCCCGAGTTCATCACGCCCGATTCCCCGACGCAGCGCGTGGGCAACGATTTGAGCGAAGGATTCCGCAAGGTGACCCACCCAGCCCCCATGCAGAGCATTGACGACATTTTTGAACACAAGCCGGCAGAGGGGGAAACCGATGCCGAGCTGGTGGATTTCTATAACCGCCTGTGCGGGAATCTGGGAATGGCGACCGCCCGGGTGACTATTGAACCCAAAATTGACGGCTGCGCTGTCACCCTGCTCTACCGCCAGGGCAAACTGGCCTACGCCGCCACCCGTGGCGATGGCCGCACGGGTGACGACATTACCGCCAACGTCCGCACCATAAAGAGCGTCCCCCTCACCCTGCCCGCAGGCGCACCGGAGCTGCTGGAGGTGCGAGGGGAAATCTACATGCCCTCTGCCGACTTTGACCAGCTTAATGCCGAACGGGATGCCGATGGTCTGCCCGCTTTTGCCAACCCGCGCAACGCCACAGCCGGCACCATCAAGCTGCTGGACGCCGCAGAAGTAGCCCGCCGACCGCTGCGTTTCCTGGCACACGGAATGGGTGTGTACGAGGGAGCCCCCCTGCTCACCACCCAGGATTTCACCGATTTGCTCGACCGCATGGGCATTCCGCGCAACCAGCCGGTCATCTATGCCGATTCGCTCGCAGAAACCCGCGCTGCCGTGCAGCAGGTGAACGAATTGCGCCGCAACCTGGGCTATGGTACGGATGGTGCTGTCATCAAGCTGGATGACTTCGCGCTGCGCGAATCCCTGGGCAGCACCGCCCGAGCCCCCCGCTGGGCTGCCGCCTTCAAATACCTGCCGGAACAGAAGGAAACCATTCTGCGGGGCATCAGCATCCAAGTCGGCCGCACCGGCGTGCTCACCCCGGTGGCAGAGCTGGAACCCGTGCAACTTTCCGGCACCACCGTCTCCCGCGCCACCCTGCACAACCAGGACGAAATTGAGCGCAAGGACATCCGCATCGGCGATACCGTGCTCATGGAGAAAAGCGGTGAAATCATACCCGCCGTGGTTCATGTCATCACCGCCAGACGCCCGGCAGATGCCGTACCCTACAGTCTGTACGATGCCGTGGAAGGAGTCTGCCCCAGCTGCGGAGCCCCCATTGCCCGGGAGGAAGGCCAGGTAGCCTGGCGCTGCACGAACTTCACCTGTCCCGCTCAGGCGGCCATGCGTACCACCTACTTCTGCCGACGCGAGGCGCTGGATATCGAAAACCTCGGCGGCACTGTGGCAGAAGCCCTTGTGAACCGCGGCATGATTTCCACCCCGCTGGATCTCTTCTCCCTCACCGTAGAGCAGCTGGGGGCGCTCAACCTCGGCACCGACGACGAACCCCGCCGCTTCGGCGAAAAGAATGCCGCCAAAGCCCTGGCCGCCCTCGAAAACGCCCGCAACCTGCCCCTGGAACGCTGGCTCACCGCCTTCGGGATTTCCTCCATCGGCTCTGTTACGGCACGCACCACGGCCAAATACCACCAGTCACTTAATGACCTTGCCAGGGGCGACTTCCTGCGGCTGCTGATGCAGCTGGAATCGGAGGTTGAGAAATACAACGCACTCAACCCCAAGGCCCGCGCCAACAAGGGGGCAGACAAGGATGCTCTGCTGGCCATGCAACAGGAATTGAAGATGCAGCTGGAGGAAGAGGCTGCTGCGTTCATCTCCCGCGGCTATGTGCAGTTGGAAGCAGAGGGCGCCGGGAAGCTCAAATTCACTAACCCTCTTGGCGCGGTTTCCACCCGCAAGCTGCTGGCATATTTCGACTCAGCGGCCGGGCAGATGGTACTGCAAGCGCTGCAGCAGCTGGGTATCAACCCGACTTCTGCCGGATTCGTCGAGAATATGAACAACCAGGCCGCGGGGGTGCTGAGCGGCATGACCTTTGTGCTCACCGGGGCCTTGAGCCGTCCTCGTCCGGAATTCGAGAAGAGGATTGCGGCAGCAGGTGGTAAGGCAACCGGCTCTGTCACGAAAAACACCACTTATCTGGTGGCAGGAGAAGGAGGCGGCTCCAAGCGCGACAAGGCGGCCAAACTCGGCATACCCATCATCGGCGAAGAGGAACTGATTACACTGCTGGAAGGAGGACAACCATGAACGGACGCGCACTTATATACGGCACGATTGCCATTGACACCCTCATCACCCCCGGTGGTCAGGTGAACTCTGTGATGGGGGGCTCTGCCCCATACGCTGCGCTGGCAGCCCGGCTGGTGACGGATAAGGTAGATATGGTCGGCGTGGTGGGTGATGATTTCCCAGCAGCATGGGAGCAGGCGCTGGAACGACGCGGCGTGAGCATGCAGCATGTGGCGCATGAAAAGGGGCAGACCTTCGCCTGGACCGGTAAATATGAGGACGACATGAACAACCGCACCACTGTGAGCCGCACCGAAGGGGTGCAGGAACACTGGGTGATGCAGTTGCCGCAGCATCTGCAGGAATGCAGCATTGCTGTGGCTACCAATGTAACCCCTCGGCTGCAGAACCGCATGCTGGAGCAATGCCCGCATGCCTGTTTCCGCATGGCAGATTCCATGAAGAGCTGGCTGGCCCGTGAGCCGGAATATGCCACCGAATTGCTCAAACGGGTGGACCTCATGCTCATGAATGACGAGGAGGCGCAGTTCTGGGCGCAGACGGGTGATTCTCTGGAGGCGGGTGAAAAACTGCTGGCGGCCGGGCCGCGCTATGCCATTGTGAAGCATGGCAGCGCGGGTTCCACCCTGTTTCACCGAACACCGGAGGGCGAAATCAAACTTTTCCGTTGTCCGGCATGGCCGCTCAAGCACGCCCAGGACCCCACCGGCGCCGGTGATTCGTACATGGGCGCGCTTGCCGGGTATCTGACCAAATGCCTGAATGGCGGCAACCCGAGCTGGGAGGATATGAAGCGGGGCGTGGCCATTGCCACGGTGGTGGCGGCAGCGGTATGCGAGAAGTTCGGTACTATCTCACTCTTCTCCCTGGGCATTCATGAACTAGCCCGCCGCATTTCGGCTTTCCAGGAAATGACAAACTGGGAATAAGAAGTAAAGTACGATGGACCATCTGGCGTGCATCGTGCGCCGAAGCCGAAAACAGAATCACTTGAAACAACTCAGGTGATTTCCGGAGGGCTGCATTCTCCAAAAGTCGTAGGAAATGCAATCTTTCAGTCCATCAGGCTTGAATCTTATCGCCCGGTATGCTAGAATGCGCGGCGTGAAGGTTATTGTTGTAACGGGAGGCATTGCCTCCGGCAAATCTACAGTGGTGGAGCTGCTGCGTGAAATGGGCGGCGAGGGAGTGGAACTCTTTGATTGTGATGCCGCCGTGGCTGAGCTGCAGCAGGCTGGCAAGCTGTCGCGTGACCTGGTAACGGCTTTCGGCACAGAAGCCTTGTGCGATGACGGCAGTGTCAACAAAGATCTGCTGCGGAAAATTGTACAGAATGACCCCGAGGGCCGAGAAAAGCTCAACAATATCGTCCACCCGAAACTGGCACAGATGAGCCTGGATGCCCAGGCCGCCGCCCGCCAGCGCGGAGATGTACATACCTTCCTCGTTGATATTCCCTTGTTTTTTGAAAGTCCGGTAGAGTTTAGCGCCGATGTGGTTTGCGTGGTGGCCGCAACGCCCGAAACCCAGATTGCCCGCATGGCTATCCGCAATGGGTTTGACCGGGCCACAGCCGAATCCATGCTGGCGGCACAGATGCCCACCCAGGCCAAGATTGACCGGGCAGACCTCGTGTTCTGGAATGAAGGCTCACCAGAACTGCTCCGCAAGCAGGTTGAAATGTTCTACAACACCGAACTGGCGGCAGAAGCCAAGGCCGTGCATGCGCGTTCTGTTGTAATCAACCTTAACGAACTTCGCGCCCTGCCTCTTAACGAACTGCAGAAGCAGGCCACCACCACGGCCCGCCGCGGTGCAGACACCCTGCCGCGCCCGCAGCTGGTAGCAGAACTTGCCCGTGCCTATCTGGCAGAGGGAAGCCAGGTGCTGGTGAGCGGTGTACTGGAATTCGGTAAGGACAACATGGTGTTCCTGCGCGATGCGGCTCGCAGTTTCCGCCCAGGCGATGATGACCCGCGTATGCCCCAGGACATGATCCGCAAGTACGAACTCCGGCCGGGCAATGTGGTGAAGGTCAAGCTTCGCCAGCCCCAGGGCAAGCAGGAAAAGAGCCTCATGGTGGGCGAGGTGCTCGAAATCGAG
>JAEIGA010003937.1_pt1 | contig 23064 bp, 21 predicted proteins | sample 9270691 | NCBI WGS metagenome assembly JAEIGA01 (sample SAMN17057246, study PRJNA624740) | gut metagenome | biome: biome; isolation source: fecal sample | host: Bos grunniens | place: China: Xizang | collected 2019 | reverse complement strand
TTTTATCCGAAAATGTGCATCAGATTGCTCAGCGAACAATCGAAATGATTATTGAACAAGACTTGAATCGTTTTTGAATTTCCACGACAGACTAAAACGCAATTTTCGTCCCAGTGAAATCCTTTTGATAACTTCTGAGTAGACTATATTTGATTTCACGCTATAATCATTATTATTGTCAAATATATTATCTAAATAGACATTGACGCCTAAGCGTTTCTTAAATAAATTGAATCCACTATTAGCCGATAAATTAAATATGTCTTCATTTGTATGCGGAGCAGATGTGTTTCTGAAATATCTATAATATCCCGTGAAACCTATTGATACCCGTTTAAATAATCTTACACGATTAGATATGGATACTATTCCCGTAGTTGAACTGAACAGAGGCCCATTACCTTCGTTGATATTTTTCATCAACGTATAGTTAATAGATGGTTTTAGGTTTCTTGAGAATGAACCAGAATAGCCGACCGTAAAAGTGTGTGTGCTATTATTTCTATATAAAACCTCTTCATCTTTTATGTATGGATTCTTGAGGTAGCGGAATTTATATGACAAACTGATACTACTTTCAATTGATGATATAAATTTTGAGTATTGGGTTTCGAGATTAAAAAATCTTCTTTTTCCTGCATTAGTGGTCGTAGTTAATATGGCTCCTTTGCGTGCTTTGTAACCATACTCTGGCAGATATGTATCTTCTGTGAAAACTTTAGATATTGATGCCGTTGCATTGTTTGCGAATGATAGCATAATGTCTGCAGAGAATGTTCCAAGATTGTATGTAAGTATATTAATTTGTCCTGTAATATTGTAAGTATCAATCATTTTCAGATTTGGATTCCCAGCACTGAGAGAATAAGGTGTGGATTCTATAATTCGATCTTGGAAACTTGTTACGAATGGAACTGATTTGGATTTCGAAATGTTTAATGTTGAGAACATCCACATTTTGTATTGAGTTCTAAATGATAGACTGTAACTCGGTATGAATTTCGATATCGAATTGCTGTATGTATACGGAATCAGGTCTGTATATTCTTGATTTAATATTTTGCCGGAAACTCCTATATTTACAGTTGTATTTTTGGAAATGTTAAGTCCGAGATTGGTGTTAATATTAAATTTCTGATCTACCAAATCGAAGTTATACGAACCTGCAGTATCCAACTTGGTAGTTATAACATCAAAGGCCATACGTTCCTTACGAGATCGATCGTCAAAATATTGTAAGTTTAAACCCCAATTAAGAATCTTGAACAGATTTTTACTCAATTTAAAGTATCCTTCGATGGTGGTCATATTCTCATCAGCAGTACGATCTAAATAAACTTTATCGCTACTTGATTGCAGAGTGTCAAATACAACATCAGAGATATCTCCACCATTCAGTTTGATTTCCGCACCATATGTTGTTGTGATTTTAGGTTTTGCAAAATATAAACTATGCGAAAGATTTAGGAGAATCCTAAGTCTTTCTTCTGTTGAATTTTTCTCCAAATGTGTATTCTTGAAATCTTGACCATTGAGCAATGTCTTTGTTGAATTAAGATTATTAAACTTAAGATCTTCCAATGTTGTCTGTAGGGTGAAATCGAGTTTAGTTTTATTTTTAAACGTTTTGTATCCTCTTGCTAAGAATACGCCACTACGTTCATCTCTATTATCTTCTAAATAATCAGACTCAGTCATATCCAACTGATTATATTGTCGGTCGGTAAAGGTCACACTTTTTTCATCACTCAGTTTCAGTAAAAGACTCGTTTTAATGTGGATTTTATTAACTTCGTGTTTTTCGTAACCAAGATTTATTAATCTCTGGTCAATACCGCCATATTGGCTATTTTGGTTGACTACAAGAGCACTCAAACCATAATTTTCTCCAGGACGACTTTTTGTAATACCGCCACTCAAATGCCATTGTTTGGTATACTCATCATTATCAGTTTTGTTATCAGCAATTGCAAAGCCACCAGAAAGATCCTGATGTCGAATCATCTTAGGTTTACTTTTGGTGATAACATTAGCGACTGTTATTTTGTCGGCGTGTTTAATATCGTTAAGTTTTTCCCAGTCATCGTGTTCGTCAAATACTTTGATTTTCACGACGTCATCAGCCCTGATACGTCCCAAAGCCTCAGAGACGTTATTCTCAAACAGCCGAGTATCATCAATGTATATTCGTTCAATCGGTTTGCCGAGATAGGTTAATTTCCCATCTTTGAACAGAATACCCGGAGCTTTTGCGAATATATTTCCTAAAGTTTCCCCCTCGAAGTTTTTGAATTTTGATGCATTGTAGATGATCGTATCTTTTTTGACAAGAAACAACAAATCATCACCTCTGACGATAACTTCAGCTGCCTGCACCTGTTTTCTTGACATTCTAATAGTGATTTCGCTTGGCATATAGAAATTAATGCGTTCTCTGAGTGTGTGGTATCCTATATATTGCACCTGAATATCAACCGAGTCTTTGTAACGAATTTTTCTAAGAGTCTGCCAATTTTCACGGTCAATAAACATTACCGAGTCCTTGGGCGATGCAATGGTAATCTGTGCAAACGGCAACTCTTCGTTTGTAAGCGAGTCAACAACCTTTATGTCAATAACATCTGTTGAACCTTTAGGGACTTGTTGTTTGAAGTATTCGATGGTAACCCTTGGCTTATTTTGTCCCAACACACAACCTACACTAAATAATAAACACAAGATAACCAAGTTGATATGTGATAAATGTCTTTTCATAAGGCTTGATTTTTGGGGGTTTGTGTGAAGAATAAAGCCCTCGAAAGGGCTTTATTCTAATCGTTTAAATATTTTTGATCCGTGTCATTTAATATTGTCAGGGTCAAATCTTATAGCTATATATGCCGGCATTTTCAACTTCACCTTTCTACTAATCGTCTTGTACTTGAATGAGGAGACGATTATCTCAACAGAGTCATTCCCGTTTTTGAGAGCATCCATCATTCCCTTTTTAAGAATCATAGTACCAATTGAATTTGTTGAGTCCTCGATTTCGAAGTCTTTGTGTTTAATCTTAACTTTAATTGGTATATATGGACGTCTGCGATCTGTATAATCTGTTGCCGCATAATTAATGACCCCTGGATGGCCTAATTTTGGAGTCTGAAGCAGTATAATAGTGTCTCCCTCGCCACGTGGTATAGGTGGCAATCTGAGTGTTTGCGCATACGCGAGAATAGACCCAATGGCGAATAACGAAACAAATAAAATTAACTTTTTCATAAGAGAACATTTTGGTATTAGTTTGTATCATCCTGTTGTTGTTCAAATACCATCGTAACAGAAACGTTGGATTCGACTATGATATCAGCTGTGGTAACCCAAAAACTACCTCCGTTGACTTTAAATCGAAACTTCTCATAACCATCCTTAGGTAGCGTAGTTATGGTACATTCTCTACCTGCTATATCTTCAACAATAATAGGATCGGTATCTGGGGACTTTAAAACGATAACTGGTGCTAACATCCAATCTGGACCTAATTCATATACTTCTAAGTATGAAAATTGGATGCCGTAAATGATGTTTGAACTTGGCGGATCAATGGTCTGCACCGTTAATGTGTAAGAGGGTGGTGGGGTGTTAGGGTTATCGTTATTAGCCTTAACAGGATTTAGGAGAGAAACTCCAACCGCAAGCATAAATGCCAACGATAAAAACGTGAATCTTTTCATACTAATGGGGTTTAAAAGTTAGTATTAGAGGTTGGTTTTGCAATGCAAGAAAACTTACGTATGCAAATATAATATATAAATAATTCAATTCCAAATTTTTGTTGGTATATTTTTAGTTTTAATATTTTGTAACGAAGCCTTTGTGCTCGTTGCCTTTTTTTGCTAATTAAAAAAATCGCCGTACCTTAGCAGTCGTAATGTGAGATCTAAAGTTAAATCCAAATATGAATAAAAACCTTGAAGCAACTCAACGTCTGTTGGACATTATGGACGAACTGCGTGAAAAATGCCCCTGGGACAGAAAACAGACTTTCGAATCGTTGATAACAAATACGGTCGAAGAGACCTACGAATTGGTAGATGCTCTCTCGGGCGGCGATATGCAGGAGATAAAAAAAGAGTTGGGTGATCTGTTGTTACAGGTAGTGTTCTATGCTAAGATCGGAAATGAACAGGGAGCATTCGATTTCGGTGACGTTGCAAATGCAATATCGGATAAACTGGTGTTCAGACACCCTCACGTATTCGGTGATGTGACGGCAGAGAATGCCGAACAGGTGCTGCACAATTGGGAGGAATTGAAACAACGCGAACGCAAAATGCAACAACTGAAAAATCGTAGTGTAATGTCGGGTGTGCCGCGTTCGTTGCCTCCGCTGGTCAAGGCATTCAGAATTCAGGAGAAGGCTTCGGCTGTCGGATTTGATTGGGCGGCTGCAGATGATGTCTGGGAGAAGGTGAAAGAGGAAATCTGCGAATTCGAAACCGAGGTGAAAAATAACGATAAAGATAAAATGCAGGCAGAATTTGGTGACTTGTTGTTCGCAATGGTTAATGCAGCACGCCTTTACGGACTCTCTCCTGAAGCAGCTCTGGAGGCTACAAACAGAAAATTCCTCGAACGATTCGATCACATTGAACAGACTGCCCAGCAAGAGGGAGTCGAGGTGAAAGACCTCGGCATTGACCGAATGGAAGAACTATGGCAGCAAGCAAAGAAAATTAAACATTAAAGATATAATATAATGGCACTTATCAGAACACTCAGGGGTATTACTCCCGAAATCGGAGAGGGAACTTTCCTCGCAGAGACAGCCGTGATTATCGGCGATACGACCATCGGAAAGGATTGCAGTATTTGGTATAATGCTGTTCTCAGAGGTGATGTCAATACTATCACAATCGGCGATCGTACAAATATTCAGGACGGAGTCGTAATACACACTCTCTATGAAAAGTCACCGAAACCATCGCAGACTCATATCGGCAATGACGTATCGATTGGTCATAACGCAACGATTCACGGTGCTGTAATCGAAGATCATTGTCTGATAGGTATGGGTTCGACAATTTTGGATAATGCAGTGGTAGGTCACGGTTCGATTGTGGCAGCAAACTCACTGGTACTCAGTGGGACAATTATTGAGCCTGGTTCGTTATATGCAGGAGTCCCGGCTAAGAAGGTGAAAGATGTTACGCCTGAGCAGGTTGAACATATCATCAAGCGTACAGCTCGAGATTATATGACCTACGCATCGTGGTACAAGGAGTAGTGCAGTAACTGCAAAAAAAAGAGTGTCCAAAAAATCTTTGGACACTCTTTTTTTGTTAAATGAGGTTATTTAAACCAACCTTCGATTCGGTTACGTGCGAAAAGAACATATACCAAGAAACCAATCCAGCTTGTCAAGAAGACAACAAGTGCAGTAATCAACTTACCGCTTGTTTTGATATTCTTTTTCCAGATGTCAAGTATACACCAAATTGTACATACCAAACCGATCAAATAAAGCAACATAATCGTACTCTTTTCGTTAAACAATAAAAATTTACTGCCACAAATATAACAAATTTATTGTAGAATTATCTCATAATCTGAATTTTTTTTGATGAAATTGAGATTATATTCTGCAGATTGTGGTTAAACGTCTGTGACAAATTTATCCAATTCACAGTAGAGTTGTTGAATGGGCAATCCCATTACGTTGTAGAACGAACCCGAAATTCCTTTGATTCCGATATAACCGATCCACTCTTGAATACCGTAAGCTCCCGCTTTATCCATTGGCGAGTAGTTGTTCACATAATAGTTAATCTCCTCGGCTGAGAGTTTGTTGAATCTGACAGTGCTGTGACCAGCGAAACTTTTTATTCGGTTGTCAGTGCGGATAGTGACTCCGGTAATTACCTTATGGCTCCGACCTGACAGAGTGGTCAACATTCGGATTGCATCATTACGGTCGATCGGTTTTCCGAGGATTTCATCTCCGACGACGACAATCGTGTCGGCCGTAATCAGAATTTCGTTTGGTTCCAGACGGCGTGGAAAACTCTTAGACTTGAGTCGCGACAGATACGTAGCAACCTTGCCGGCAGACATCCCAGATGGGAAACATTCCACGACCTCGTATTTCGGAGCTACCTCAAAATCGAATCCCGCATCAGCCATCAATTCTCGGCGTCTTGGAGAGTTGCTTGCCAATATTATTCGTCTGTTTTTAAGTTTATCAAACAACATATTGTTATCGTTTTAATTTTTTGTCAAACCATAATTTTGAATTGAATCGACTCTCGGCGTTATGTTCTACTGAGTCGTCGAGACCTGTATAGAAATCCATATTCATAATTTCTTCCAATTGGTCGATGCTCTTTGCGTAGTGTTGGAAATCTCCATCGAACTTGTTGTCATTCGGAATGTAAAATCCAATTGCAGAATATTTCCCAGAGTGCTTGATGAGCAGTGTTTTGTAGAAATATCTTGGGACTCCCACTCCGTTTTTCCCGATACGTTCAAAATCTTTCTCGAATTTGCTACCAGTAACTACCCAGACGCTGTCAAATCTTTCGGCTACGCGTCTAACATACTCTTCGAGGTATTTCCATATTTGACGGTTCAAGTTTGGCTTTTGTGGCGATATGTTTGATAATAAGAAAGTTGCGTCGTTCTCAGAGGAGGTGTCATCTCGGTCGGCCGAGGGTAGCAGATGTCCCCTGTCGTATCCCGATTTTTTGTAGTCGGAATCTGTTGCAGTGGGATATCCTTTTGCTACGATCATTGGGTCACTGCGGAATCGATCCCCTCGTTCAGCTCCCTTTTGCGAAACCTCTTTGGCAGTAAGAATATGTGCAACCCACGCAGCCTGACGCATCATCGTGTCGTACATAAAACAATATCGCCCGCTTGAATTAGTGAAATAAAACTGTCTAGACTCGATCTTCGGCAACCCAATGTTCAGATATATCGAGTCTTTCGGCGTAGTATCTTGTATCAGTGTGCTACCTGATTCCGATTTGGCGACATTCTTCGATCTCTGTATTGATTTTGGTTTCTGAGTTATTGTCTGTTGGGTATTGTCTGCAGATTGATGTTTGCGATTTTCGATTGTTCTCGATAGCCATAAGATGATGAAAATTACCAGCAACAGACCGATAATCACATACCACCACCGATATTGTTGTGTTTTATTCTTCGAACGCTTGTTTGATTTGCTCTTTTTTTTAGAATTTTTCATAAAAAACTTACTACCTTTGTACCTTGCAAAGGTACTTTTTTGCGTGATAAAACGTTAATAAAAATTAAGATAAATTTAAAAATAATATGGCAGGTTCGAATTTTGTGGATTACGTAAAGATTTTCTGTCGTTCTGGAGCTGGTGGAAACGGCTCAATGCACTTCAGACGTGAGAAATTCGTCGAATTCGGAGGCCCCGATGGTGGCGACGGCGGTTGGGGTGGCAGTATTATCCTAAAGGGTAATTCTCAATTCTGGACCCTGTTGCATTTAAAATACAAACGTCACCACTTTGCTGAAGATGGTCAGTGTGGTAGTGGTGCTCGTTGCACCGGCCGTGACGGGCAAAGCATTATCATTGAGGTGCCGCTGGGTACCGTAGCCCGAGATGTTGAATCGGGTGAAATTGTTGGCGAAGTTACTGAAGATGGTCAAGAATTGGTGCTGCTTGAAGGTGGCCGTCCGGGATTGGGTAATTGGCATTTCAGAACAGCTACAAATCAGGCTCCACGTTACGCGACTCCGGGACAACCTCGCAAAGAAGGTTGGTATGTTTTGGAACTCAAAGTTCTGGCTGATGTGGGATTGGTCGGATTTCCTAATGCCGGAAAGTCAACATTGCTCTCTGTGGTTTCGGCAGCAAAACCAAAGATTGCAGACTATGCCTTCACAACTCTTGAGCCTAACCTCGGAATCGTTTCGGTTCGTGATGGACGTTCATTCGTGATGGCGGACATTCCTGGAATAATCGAGGGGGCTCACGAAGGTCGCGGTATCGGACACCGATTCCTGAGACATATTGAACGCAACTCGTTGTTGTTGTTTATGATTCCTGCCGACTCAATGGATATAGCTGCTGACTATGAAGTTTTACTCAATGAACTGCGACTCTATAATCCTGAACTGCTGGACAAACAGCGAGTACTCGCCATTACGAAATCGGATATGCTCGATGAGGAGATGATTGAGCAAATGAAACGCGAAGTGCCCAAAGAGTTGCCACACGTATTCATATCGTCAGTATCTGGATATAATGTTAGTCAACTGAAAGATATGTTGTGGAGACTATTGAATGAATAAAGTTGGTTGAAAAATATAATTGTGCGAATGAAACCTTTGAAGATCAGAGATAAAGAGTTTACATCGCGACTCTTTACCGGAACAGGGAAATTTTCCTCGAATGAAACGATGTTCCAAGCACTCGAAGCCAGCGGAAGTCAATTGATAACCGTAGCCCTTAAAAGAGTGGATATAAATGACCAATCTGACGATATGTTGAAACATATCCTCAAAACAGGAGCTTCATTACTGCCCAATACTTCAGGTGTACGAACTGCAAAAGAGGCAGTCTTTGCAGCACAACTTGCACGTGAGGCTCTCGGAACAAATTGGATTAAACTTGAAATTCACCCCGATCCGCACTATCTTTTGCCAGATCCCATAGAAACATTGAATGCCTGTGAGCAGCTGGCTAAAGATGGATTCAATGTGATGCCATATATTCACGCAGATCCGGTATTGTGCAAACGTCTGGAAGAGGTGGGTGCAGCGTGTGTGATGCCACTCGGAGCACCAATCGGCTCGAATAAGGGACTGTTGACAGAAGAATTTTTGAGAATAATCATCGAGCAGAGCAACCTGCCGGTTGTTGTTGATGCCGGTATCGGAGCACCATCTGATGCAGCTCGTGCAATGGAACTTGGTGCCGATGCCGTATTGGTTAATACAGCAATAGCTGATGCACAGGATCCTGTGGCTATGGCCAAAGCATTCAAAATGGCAGTAGAAGCAGGTCGTATGGCTTATGAAGCAAAACTTGCTCCGAAAAATGATCGTGCAACAGCAACAAGTCCGATGCTCTCATTCCTCAATGATATCAAATCGTTGTAACGATGGAACAAACTTTTTATGATATTGCTCACGCCTTGAAGTGGAATGAAGTGAGAGATTTCATCTACTCAAGGACTGAAGATGATGTTGAGAGGGCGTTGAAGAAAGAACGTATTACGATGGACGATTTCGCAGCATTAGTATCACCTGCTGCGAGTGCCTATCTTGAACAAATGGCAGAAAAGAGTTACCTTACCACTCGCCGTCGATTCGGTAACACTATGCAGTTGTATGTTCCGATGTATCTGTCAAATTGGTGTACGAACAGATGTATTTATTGCGGATTCAATTGTCGTAATCATATTCGTCGTACTGTGCTCAATGAAGAGCAAATCAGAGAAGAGGCTGAGGTTATATGTAAAGATCCGTTCCAACATATATTGCTGGTAACAGGAGAAGATCCTGTAAAGGCAGATGTCAAATATCTTGGTCGTGCAATTCAGATAATGAAGGATTATTTTTCGCAAGTATCCATTGAGGTGCAACCTCTCGAACAGGAAGAATATGAATACCTCAGACCTTTGGGACTGCACGCCGTAGCCGTATACCAAGAAACTTACAATGAGGAACGATATCCGGTGTATCACCTCTCGGGTAAAAAGAGTAACTATCGCTATCGCTTGGAGACTCCGGATAGAGTCTGCCGTGCAGGTGTAGCCAAAGTAGGTATAGGAAACCTTATCGGACTCGAAGATTGGCGAACAGAAGCCTATTTTACAGCCCTACACGCACGATATATCGAAAAAAAATATTGGAGAACCAAAGTCTCAATATCATTTCCACGACTCAGACCTCACGAATCGGCAGATGCATTCCAGCCGAATTACCCGACTACGGACAGGGAATTCTTGCAGATTATCTGTTCATACCGACTGCTGAGTGAGGACCTCGAGTTGAACCTATCAACAAGAGAAAGCCGTGAGTATCGTGACAAAATTATGCCCTTTGGTGTAACATCTGTCAGTGCAGGATCAAAAACAGATCCCGGTGGATATGCTCACCCCAATGAAGAACTTGAACAATTTGCCATAAATGATGACCGTTCTCCGAGAGAGGTCTGTCAGGCAATTCGAGAAAAAGGATTCGATCCGATATGGAAAGATTGGGACTTCTTCTTTAACTAAAACCCAAATCACGAAACAAATGGAACACTACGAAGATCAACATAGAGCTGAACACGAAGATAGTGCATTAATCGTAAATCAGGGAGTTCAACAACCTCCGTCGGTTAATCCTAATTGGAAACGTGTTAAACGTCGCGAACTCACTACTGATGAGTACGTTGACGGAATACTTTCTCAGAATATCACTATACTGAGTAAGGCCATTACATTGGTGGAGAGTCTGAAACCTGAACATTACGCACAGGCTCAGGAGATTATCGAACGTTGTTTGCCATATGCAGGACGATCAATCCGAATAGGTATTACGGGAGTTCCCGGTGCCGGCAAGTCTACATTCATCGAGGCAATCGGTGAGATGGTAATCAATCTAGGTCACAAACTCGCAGTACTCGCCATTGACCCGAGTTCGGAACGTAGTGGCGGTTCGATTCTCGGTGATAAAACCCGAATGGAGACTTTGGTGCATAACAAAGATGCATTTATCCGTCCTTCGCCGTCGGCAGGGTCCTTGGGTGGAGTTGCCCGCAAAACACGCGAATCGGTTATTCTGTGTGAGGCTGCAGGTTTTGATGTGATTTTCATTGAGACTGTCGGTGTAGGTCAATCGGAAACAGCAGTCCATTCGATGGTGGATATGTTTATGTTGTTGCAGATTGCCGGAGCAGGCGACGAATTGCAGGGTATAAAGCGAGGTATAATGGAGATGGCCGATTTGGTTGCCATAACAAAAGCTGACGGAAATAATATACTGAGAGCTGAACTTGCCAAAACTCAGTTTGTCAATGCATTGAATCTCTTCCCGACACCCGAATCAGGTTGGCGACCGAGGGTGTATACCTGTTCGTCTGTGGAGAAAAAAGGTCTTACAGATCTGTGGAGTGGAGTGGAAGACTTTTTGGCATTTACGAAAAAAGAGGGCTATTTCAAATCGAATAGAAACAATCAAGATAAGTATTGGATGTTCCAAACTGTCAATGAAGCTCTTAAGGAGAGTTTCTATAGACTTCCGGCAATCGAAAACCAGTTGCCCGATTTCGAGAAAAAGGTTCTTGATGGTCAGTTGAGTTCGTTTGTTGCAGCTCATCAACTTTTGAATATCTACTTCAATAATATAGCAAAAAAACTCTAAAGTGTAATAGAGAATGAAACGCCTGAAAAATCTGATTTCAAACTTATTCAGGAAACAACGCCTGTCAATAAGCAATCCCCGAACCAACAAAGAGTTGTGGTATATAATGATAAGTCCGTTAAATGTCATAATGACACTCTTATCAACTGCGATTCTGATGTTGATTGGGGTAGCCGCCTTGGCGATGTTTACCTCGGTTTTGGATCTGATTCCAGGTTATTATGGCAATAAATCTCGTAACGAACTGCTGATCAATATCGAGAAACTTGATTCAATGAACAAGCGTCTTGAGATGTGGCAGGTTTATTATGATAACCTTTCGACGATTTTAGAGGGACGAACTCCGCAGACTCTTGCCTCAATGGTGGGTGATTCGACACTCAATCTTAAGAGTGATAGTATTGAACGTCTTGCAGAGGACTCAATTCTGCGTCGCCAGATGGAGTTGGAAAGTATCTACAAATTGAATGAACAAGAAGCTAAAAAATCTCGACAAATAAGATTTACGGCTCCGACAAAAGGTGTGGTAGTCAAGAAGTTCAATCCCGAGAATAAGATTTATAGTGTAGAGGTTCAACCTCTGCCTGATCAGGCAATATGTGTGGTGAATGACGGAACGGTAGTCCTCTCAACTTGGGATCCCGAAAAGGGTTATTTGCTTTATATTCAACACTCTGATAATTACATATCAGTGTATAAACACTACTCTCCTCTGCATAAGCAGTCGGGAGATAAAGTCAAAGCTGGGGATGTTCTTGGCTATACGGGAGTTGCAAAACACTCCTCTGAGAAACCCGGAATATTCAGATTCGAGTTATGGTATAATGGAACTCCGGTAAATCCGGAAAATTATGTGACTTTTGAGTAATGAAACAACGCATCGCAATATTGGGCTCAACCGGTTCGATCGGACGACAGACTTTGGAGGTAATCAGGGCAAATAAAGATTTGTTCGAGGTTAAAACGATTACGGCCAATAACAATTGGGAACTGCTTGTGACTCAGGCAATGGAATACCACCCTGATAGTGTAGTCATCGCTAACGAGGCTTACTACACACACGTGAAGAAGGCACTCGAACGTTTTCCCGTGAAGGTTTATGCGGGAAGTGATGCCCTGTGTCAGGTCGTATCGGCTGATAATGTGGATACCGTAATGTCGGCTCTGGTCGGATATAGCGGACTGCAACCCACGTTGAGTGCTATTCGTGCAGGGAAAAAAATAGCTCTGGCCAACAAAGAGACATTGGTGGTGGCTGGCGAAATTGTAATTGCCGAGTCAATGAAATATAATGCTTCGATAGTGCCGGTTGATTCGGAACATTCGGCAATATTTCAGTGTCTGGTAGGAGAATGTTCGCCTATCGAGAAGATAATTCTGACTGCGTCGGGAGGCCCATTTCTGCATACTCCGACACGTAAACTCAAAGATGTTACGGTTGAGCAAGCACTGAAACACCCAAATTGGAGTATGGGTGCAAAGGTTACAATCGACTCGGCAACAATGATGAACAAAGGGTTCGAGGTGATAGAAGCCCGCTGGTTATTTGGATTGAAACGCGAACAGATTGATGTTGTTGTTCATCCTCAATCGGTTATTCACTCGATGGTGCAGTTCTGTGACGGTGCAATCAAGGCTCAGTTGGGAACTCCGGATATGAGAATTCCGATTCAATATGCCTTGTCATTCCCCGAAAGGTTGAATATAAATACAGAACGATACGATTTCATATCTTCAGGAGGGGTGTTCAACTTTATAGAGGCCGATCTTAAAAAGTTTCGCAATTTGGCGTTAGCTTATGCAGCTCTCGAAAAGGGCGGCAATGTGCCTTGTATTCTGAATGCTGCAAACGAAGTGGCTGTACACGCATTCCTGGAACGTAAAATCGGATTCGTTGAAATGAGTAATCTGATTGAAGAGTGTCTAGAAAATGTCGACTTCATTGCCAAACCGACACTTGAAAACTATGAGGAAACAGATGCTCAGACCAGAGCAATTGCCCAACAGATATTAGTGTCAAAATTTTAATTATAACATTTTATGGAGGTATTAATTAGAGTATTACAATTTCTTGCAAGTTTATCGCTGCTTGTCCTCATTCACGAGTTTGGTCACTTTTTGCTCGCCAAACTCTTTAAGACAAGAGTTGAGAAATTCTATATGTTTTTTAATCCGTGGTTTTCGTTGTTCAAATTCAAAAAGGGAGAGACCGAGTATGGAATTGGTTGGTTGCCACTTGGCGGATATGTGAAGATTTCGGGTATGATTGATGAATCAATGGATGTCGAGCAGATGAAGGCTGAACCACAACCCTGGGAGTTTAGATCAAAACCAGCTTGGCAAAGACTGATGATTATGGTTGGTGGTGTTTTAATGAATGTCATTCTTGCAATAGTGATATATATTGGTCTGAGTTATTCGTATGGAGAACAATATATTGCACCGAAAGATGTGACTTACGGTTATATGTTCGAGGAGTCTGCTTTGGCTCTAGGATTCGAGAATGGCGACAAGATTATCTCAATTGAAGGTAATCCTGTTGATAATCAAACTTCATACGCAAAAATTGCACTCGATATAATACTGAATAAAGCCAAATATGTCGAAGTGGATCGCAACGGGGAAAAGGCAACCGTTTATATTGAAGGTAAAGATTTCGAGTCAATGCTCAAAGGCCGAATGTTTGATGCCCGAATACCTTTTGTTATCGGTGGAATTGCAGAGGGTAGCCCGGCTGCAGCAGCAGGGTTGCAGGTTGGCGACTCATTGATTGCAGTTAATGGAGAATCTGTCCAATTCTTTGATCAGTTTGTATCACGATTCAAACAGGCAAAAAACGAAACATTGACATTGACAGTTATGCGTAATGCTGAAGGTGTGATGGTGCCGACAGAGATTGAGGCTACGGTTTCGGCAGAGGGAACACTTGGAATCTACCCATACGGAGCAGGTGCATTTCTGAGTGTGAGTACAAAAAAATATAATCTGATTCAGGCTGTGGGAGTGGGTGTCACCCGTGCAGGACAGGAGATTGCCGGTTATTGGAATCAGATAAAATTATTATTTGATAAAGACCTCAAAGCATACAAGTCGCTTGGCGGGTTTATTTCGATTGCTAAAGTATTCCCGGGCTATTGGGATTGGATCTCATTCTGGCATACAACAGCATTTCTCTCAATAATTCTAGCTGTAATGAATATTCTGCCTATTCCAGCACTTGATGGCGGTCACGTAATGTTTCTGCTCTATGAGGTGGTGACTCGTCGCAAACCGAGTGACAAGTTTATGGAATATGCCCAGATGTTTGGATTGGCAGTGCTGTTGTTGTTGATGGTCTATGCTAATGGTAACGATATCATTAAGTTGTTCAAGTAGAAGGTTTAGAAAATAATTATGTAATTTTTTCTTACCTTTGTCGCAAATTTATTGACAGGTAATGTATAAAAAGATTTTACGACCAATATTTTTCCTGATGTCTCCAGAGGGAATTCATCATTTTACAGTATCAATGATGAAGTGTGTGCGTTATATTCCAGGAATGAAATCTTTGCTCAGAGCAATTTTCAGAGTAAGTGATCCTGTGCTCGAACGTGAAGTTTTGGGAATGAAGTTTCCAAATCCTGTAGGATTGGCTGCCGGTTTTGACAAGAATGCCGAAGTCTGCAATGAATTGTCTTGTTTAGGATTTGGGTTCCTTGAAGTTGGGACTATTACTCCGAAAGGACAACCTGGCAATCCTAAGCCACGTTTGTTCAGATTAATTGGAGATCAAGCAATAATTAACCGTATGGGATTCAACAATCTCGGAGTCGAAAATGCTGTGAAAAATCTGAAAAAAGCAAACCCTAATCTTATAATTGGGGGAAATCTCGGAAAGAATACACTTACTCCGAATGAAAGAGCAGCAAGCGATTACCTAAAGTTGTTTCGCAGTTTGTACGAATATGTCGATTATTTTGTAATCAATGTCAGTTGTCCAAACATTGTAAATCTTAGGGATCTTCAAGATAATGGTCTTAAAGAGATTCTCAACACATTGATTGAATTCCGTCGAGGACAAAATTCTTACCGCCCAATTATGCTCAAGATTTCGCCTGATCTCACAAATGAGCAGATCGACAATATGATTGCAACGATGATAGAGTGTAAAATTGATGGAATTGTTGCAACAAATACTACAACCTCTCGTGAAGGATTGTCAGCCTCACCTTCACAAGTCGAACGAATCGGGAATGGAGGACTCAGCGGAGCTCCACTGACAAAACGTAGCCTTGAAATCGTTAAATATATTCATACTAAAACAGAAGGACGTTTCCCAATAATTGGAGTCGGTGGCATTATGACAGTTGAAGATGCATTGGCGATGTTAGATGCCGGAGCCTGCTTGATTCAGGTTTACTCCGGATTTATTTATAACGGACCATCGTTTGTCAATCAGATCTGCAAAGCCCTGAAAGAAAGAGAACAAATTAAGAAATATCAAAAATAAAATACATAAACAGCAATGGCAAAAGAACTAAAAGATCTTACAAGTAAGGAAGAAAACTACTACCAATGGTATAACGACTTGGTCAATAAGGCAGGTTTAGCAGAGAACTCAGCTGTCAGAGGTTGTATGGTAATCAAACCATATGGCTATGCTATATGGGAAAATATGCAGGCTGCTCTTGATAAAATGTTCAAGGAAACAGGTCACCAAAATGCCTATTTCCCGCTGTTTATTCCCAAATCATACTTTTCAAGAGAGGCAAACCACGTAGATGGATTTGCAAAAGAGTGTGCTGTAGTAACACACTACCGACTCAAAAATGATCCTGACGGCAAAGGTGTAGTCGTGGATCCGGAAGCAAAACTCGAAGAAGAATTGATCGTTAGACCTACGTCTGAAACCATTATCTGGAGTACATATAAAAATTGGATTCACTCGTACCGAGATCTGCCTATTTTGTGTAATCAATGGGCTAACGTGGTGCGTTGGGAGATGCGTACCCGTCTATTCCTCAGAACAGCCGAATTCCTCTGGCAAGAGGGTCACACTGCTCACTCGAACCGTCAAGAAGCAATTGATGAAATGTGGAAGATGATACGTGTTTATCAACGTTTTGCCGAAGAGTATATGGCAATGCCGGTTGTGGTTGGACACAAATCTGACAGCGAACGTTTCGCAGGTGCCGAAGATACAATGACCATCGAAGCATTGATGCAGGACGGTAAGGCTCTGCAATCAGGAACATCTCACTTCCTGGCTCAGAATTTTGCTAAGGCATTTGATGTGCAATTTACGAATAAAGAAGGAAAATTGGAGTATGTTTGGGCAACATCGTGGGGCGTATCAACTCGTCTGATGGGTGCGTTGATTATGGCTCACTCGGATAATAACGGTTTGATGATTCCTCCAAAATTGGCTCCGATTCAAGTCGTTATGATTCCGATTTATAAGGGCGATGACGAATTAAAACAGATTCTCGAAAAGATGGATCAGATTGCTGCCGAGCTGAAAAATCGTGGTATCAGTGTTAAAATTGATGATCGTGATAATGTACGTTCAGGCTTTAAGTTCTCTGAGTACGAACTCAAGGGAGTGCCGTTGAGAATGGCAATGGGTCCTCGAGATCTGGCAAACGGAACAATTGAAATTATGCGTCGAGATACGCTCGAAAAGCAAACTGTTTCAACAGAGGGTATTGCCGATTTGGCAGTGAACTTGATGGACGAAATTCAAAAGGGAATTTTTGCTCGTGCATTGAAATTCAGAGAAGAAAATACGACTAAGGTTGATACTTACGAAGAATTTAAAGAGGTGCTTGAAACAAAAGGCGGATTTATTCTGGCTCATTGGGACGGAACTCCGGAGACCGAAGCTCGAATTAAAGAAGAGACAAAAGCTACAATCCGTTGTATCCCTGTTGATGGTGATGATACTCCTGGTGTATGTATGGTTACAGGCAAACCTTCTGCACGCAGAGTCTTGTTTGCAAAAGCATACTAATAGATCATCAGTACAGACCATAATAAAAAGAAAAGAGTGCTTAACCATCTGGTTGGGCACTCTCTGTTTATTTGCCTTTAGGTCATAGTCGCGATTAATCGTGACTGATTTCTATGAGTTGATTTCTGTATGCAGAGAAAATCTTCGATTTTGATACAAATCCGATATATTGATTATTTTCGTCTACTACGGGCAGATTCCACGCGTGGGTCTTTTCAAACTTATCGAGTACGACCTGCATCGAATCTCCGGCCACGATAATGTCAGGTGGAATAGTCATATAATCCGATACGAGATTTTCATATTTGTCGCGGTCGAACATATCACGTCGAATATCATCAAGTGTAACGACACCTTGTAAATAGCCACTCTGATCCAAAACCGGGAAAATATTTCGTTTGCTGCGAGAAACAGTCTTCACCATCTCGCCCAGTGGAATATCTGGGGCAACACTTTCCATATCATTTTCAATCAGTTTGCGAATGTCCAGGAATAACAATACAGCCTTATCCTTGTCGTGAGTAACAAGGTCGCCCCGGAGAACCAATTTTCGAGTGTAAATCGAGTATGGCTCAAGATAGTAACTAATCATATATGATATTGCCGATACCATCATCAGTGGCACGAATAATTCGTAACTGTCCGTAACCTCAGCAATCAGGAATATTGCTGTCAGTGGAGCATCAAGTACACCGGACATAATCCCGGCCATACCTACGAGTGAAAAGGTGATAGGAGATAGTTCTAATCCAAAGAGTGTGTTCAGAATCAAAGCAAGTGCAGCACCTGTAAATGCTCCGATAAACAGTGACGGTGCAAACACCCCGCCGACTCCACCTGCAGCATTGGTTGCTGACATTGCAATGACCTTAAAGAAGATGACTCCGAGTAAATAGAGTATCAATATCCAGGTTTCGTCTCGGTATGCATAAAATAACGAGTTGTCAAATACAGATTCGAGATTGCCGTTAATCAGATTCTGGAGATATTCATATCCTTCGCCATAAAGTGGAGGAAACAAAAATATCAGCGATCCGATGACAATCCCACCAACAATAAGTCTAATATATATATGTTTGATCTTTTGCAGTTTGCGTGCAACCCAAGAGTTCATCTCTGTGAAATAATATGCTACAAGTCCACAGATAACTCCCATTAGAATGAAGTACGGAATATCCTGCAAGAGGAATTCGCTATTCATTGTGACCGAGAAAATAGGATCGAAACCACGCAGTGCAAACACCAGTGATGTTGCTGTTACGGCGGAAATCAGCAACGGAATAATTGATCCGATAGTCAGGTCCATCATAATAATTTCGATGACGAAAGCCACTCCTGTGATTGGAGCCTTGAAAATTGCAGCACAAGCTGCAGCTACACCACAACCAATCATCAGTGTTGTATTGCGGTAGTTCATTCTGAGAAACTGTCCGACATTAGAACCTATAGCTGCACCTGTCATAATGATTGGAGATTCGGGTCCGACTGATCCCCCAAAACCGATAGTTGTTGCTCCGGCTACGACCGACGAATAGCAGTTGTGTGGTTTGATTTTTGAACCTTTACGGGATATGGCATACAACACTTGAGTGACACCTTCGGAGAGGTCGTCTTTGACAAAATATTTTACAAACAGCACAACAAGTAGCATACCAATCGTCGGGTATACAAAATAAAAGAAACTTGCCGAATCGATTGCAAACCAGCTTGTAAGACCTGTTTTAATCAAATGTAAAAGTTGCTCGAAAATATAGACTCCACAACCTGTAAGCAGTCCAGTGATGATTGCCAGAATAATCATCAGTTGTTTTTCGGACAGTCGATTAGTCATACGGGTTGTGAATCTGTATAGTACTCCGATATCCATTTCTGAATCAAATTTTTAGGGAATAAATCAGCTTCAAAGGTAATTCTAATAATTCAATAAAAAAAATTTTTTACCTTTGTTGACAAATTATTGATGAATTATGGAACTTGAAAATATTATTCTTCGTGCGTGGGACGATCGTTCGCTTTTGGAACTTGATGAAACCAAGCAGGCAATCGATAGTGTTATCGAGATGCTTGATAAGGGGAAATTGCGTTGTGCAGAACCGCTGGGTGATGGCAATTGGCGTGTTAATGAGTGGGTTAAAAAGGCTGTGATACTGTATTTCCCACTGAGAAAAATGGAGACAACTCACGCCGGAATCCTGGAATTCCACGACAAGATGGCACTCAAAACAGATTACGAATCGTTGGGAGTGAGGGTAGTTCCACCTGCTGCGGCAAGATATGGAGCATACTTGGCTCCGGGTGTAATTATGATGCCGTCGTATGTGAATATCGGGGCCTATGTCGATTCGAATACGATGGTTGATACGTGGGCTACGGTAGGTTCGTGTGCACAAATCGGGAAGCACGTTCATCTCAGTGGTGGGGTAGGAATCGGTGGTGTATTGGAACCTGTACAAGCGGCTCCCGTGATTGTGGAAGATGGGGCATTCATCGGTTCGAGATGTATTATTGTCGAGGGTGCCAGAATCGGTAGCGAGGCGGTACTCGGAGCAAATACCGTAATTACGGGATCAACAAAAATTATAGATGTTAGCGGCAACACACCGATTGAGTATAAGGGGTATGTGCCTCCGCGTTCGGTGGTAATTCCTGGAAGTTACAAGAAACAGTTTCCTGCGGGAGAGTATTCTGTTCCGTGTGCATTGATAATTGGACAGCGAAAAGAATCAACCGATAAGAAAACATCACTTAACGATGCTCTGAGAGAGTTCGATGTGGCAGTTTAGAAATAATGGCAAAACTTCAGAAAAAATATTTTTGCAATAATTGTGGAGCTGAAGCTCCGAAATGGTTGGGTAAATGTCCTGAGTGCGAGCAGTGGAATACATTTGTCGAGGAGATTGTATCAAAAGAGTCGAAAAACAACATAAGATTTGCACCAGAGGGCGAACGTAATGTGCCTATTCCATTGAGTCGTGTTGAGAAGATCGATTACAAAAGGGTGCTTTTGGCTAATGGTGAAGTGAATCGTGTGCTTGGAGGTGGTCTTGTCCCGGGGTCTTTGGTGTTGTTAGGCGGAGAACCAGGAATCGGAAAATCGACTCTGAGTCTGCAAATTGCACTGCACACACAGGGAATCAAGACTCTCTACGTGTCAGGAGAAGAGTCGGCTCAACAAATCAGAATGAGGGGCGAACGTCTTGGAATTGACTCTGAAGAGTGTCTTATATATGCTGAAACGAGACTTGAAGATATTTTGAATCAGATGCGTCAGTTGACACCAGATGTAGTTGTTATCGATTCGATTCAGACAATGTATACCGATTCGATTGATTCGTCTCCGGGTAGTGTATCTCAGATTCGTGAGTGTGCATCTATGTTGTTGAAATTTGTGAAAGAGAGTGGTATATCGGCCTTTATAATCGGACACATTACAAAAGATGGCGTGATAGCAGGACCTAAGATTCTTGAACACATAGTCGATGTTGTGTTGCAGTTCGAAGGCGATAGTAACAATATTTACAGAATACTGAGATGTATGAAAAACCGTTTTGGAGCGACTTCCGAAATCGGGGTGTTCGAAATGTCTGGAACGGGATTGCGTGAAGTTGTAAATCCGTCAGACATTCTGTTGTCACACTACGATGTGCCTCTCAGCGGTGTGGCAGTTGGTGCTGCCATTGACGGAGTGCGTCCGTTTTTGATTGAGACTCAGGCATTGGTTGCTAATGCAACCTATTCGACACCACAACGTTCGGCGACGGGATTTGACATCAAGCGTCTGGGTATGTTGCTGGCAGTGCTCGAAAAACGTTTGGGATTGAAACTATTCGGCAAGGATATATTTCTCAATTTTGCGGGAGGATTTAAGATCTCAGATACGGGACTCGATCTTGCAGTTGTTGCTTCGATATTATCATCGTTTTTTGATATTAAGTTGGGAGATAGTGTCTGCTTTGCAGGAGAGATTGGTCTTTCGGGTGAGATCAGACCTGCGGCCAGAAGCGAACAACGTATCGCAGAGGCTGCACGTTTGGGATTTAAACGAATCGTCGTGTCAAATTATCTTAAAAAGAGTCTGAAAAATATCTCGTCAGATATTGAGGTGATATATGTTTCGCGGATTGATGAGGTTGCCCACTACCTGACTGAGAACCGCCAAAACTATTAATCATTTGAGAAAAAGAGAGGGTGTCCAAACGACACCCTCTCTCTATATATTTAGCCAATTGTGCTTAAATAAATTTATTACCTTTCTTAAGTTTTACATCTTCAACAAATTGTTTGATGTTTTGTTCATTTTCGCGTCGGCAAATCAGCAGTACATTGTCACTCTCAACAACAATATAATCTTTAAGACCTTCAACTACGACAAGTTTGTCAGAGGGAACTTTGATGATTGTACCCGTAGTGTTGTAGGCAAATGTATTTTCGTTTGCTACATTTTGATCAAAAGTCAGACGTGAGTTTTGGTATAGTGATTCCCAGGTGCCGATGTCTGACCAACCGAAATCTGAACAGATTACGTATGCATCTGGAGTCTTTTCCATAATGCCATAGTCAATCGATATGTTGCGACATTCTGGATATATTTTCGCAATTGCTTCACGTTCAGATGGTTTGCCGTAGTCGTCGGCAATAGATTTGAACAGTGAGTCAATTTCAGGTAACCATTTTTCGAATGCATCAATAATTGTTTTTACACTCCAAATGAAGATCCCCGAATTCCAAAAGAAATCGCCGCTATCAAGAAATGCTCTTGCCACTTCGAGAGTCGGTTTTTCGGTGAAAGTTTTTACCTTGTTGACGCCGTTTTGAACAGGTGTGTCTGCAACCTGAATATAACCGTAGCCCGTAGCTGGTCGGTTCGGACGGATACCGATGGTTACAAGTGCACGATTATTATCTGCAAAATCGGCAGCATTGAGAATTACACTTTTGAATACTTCCTGATTAGAAGTATAGTGGTCAGATGGTGTGACAATCATCGTTGCTTCAGGATCTTGTGCCAACAGTCTGTATGCAGCATAAGCGATGCAAGGTGCCGTATTGCGACCGAGTGGTTCACACAGTACTTGATCAATGTCAAGTTCGGGAATCTGACGCAGAACTTCGGTCTTGTAGTTTGCGTTTGTAACCACGAGGAAGTTGCTGTCAGGAATAAATTCGGCAAATCGTTCGTAAGTTTGTCGGATAAAACTTTTGCCTGTTCCGAGAATATCAAGAAACTGTTTTGGGTGTGCTTGTCTACTCATAGGCCAGAAACGGCTTCCGACACCGCCTGCCATTATGATGCAGTATTTATTGTTTGCCATAATATGCTGTTTTTTGGTGTATTAATTTAGTTCTGACTTAGTTGTTATTACCTGAAAAAATTTCTCATTTTGTCAAAAATATTCATATCCAGTTTGCCTTTTTCGGGTGAGAAGTTCGATGATTTCGATAGTTTTTCAATCATTTGTTTCTCTTCTGAAGAGATGTTTTTGGGTATAAATACATTGACAATTACAAGTAAGTCACCACGTCCGTAGCCATTGACATCGGGAATGCCTTTGCCTTTGAGTCGCAAGACTTTACCGGTTTGAGTACCTGGGTCAATCTTGATTTTGACGCGTCCATCTACGGCCGGAATTTCTATGCTTGTACCCAAAATTGCCTGAGGAATCGAGATGTCCAGATTGTAGAGCAAGTCGTTTCCGTCACGAACCAGTTCC